>TARA_R110000851_G_scaffold165169_2_pt1 | contig 264766 bp, 252 predicted proteins | sample TARA_R110000851 | Tara Oceans TARA_R110000851 (sample SAMEA4397627) | marine metagenome | biome: Polar Biome; feature: [DCM] deep chlorophyll maximum layer (ENVO:01000326); material: water (ENVO:00002006), including particulate matter (ENVO:01000060) such as... | depth 17 m
TTCATCTACACGTCGTCGCTTCGTGATCGCCCGCGTGCCTATGTGGCCCTGATCCTGCTTCTTGAAACCACGGCGATTGGTACCTTTACCGCCCTCGACGGGATCCTGTTCTACGTCTTCTTCGAAGTTTCCCTGGTGTCGATGTATTTCATGATTGCCGGATGGGGACATGAAGACCGGCAGCGCGCCGCCCTGATGTTCTTTATCTATACCCTGCTGGGCAGCCTGCCATTGTTACTCGCGATTCTGGGGCTTTACCTCGGCAGCCCTGCTCCCACCTTCGATATGCGGGCCTGGATTGCCAATCCACCGCTGGAGGGAGCTGTGGCCATGTGGGCGCTGATCGCCATGCTGATCACCTTTGCGGTCAAGATTCCTGCGATACCCCTGCATACCTGGTTACCTGCGGCACACGTGCAGGCACCGACCGTTGGTAGCGTCATCCTGGCTGGCATCATGCTGAAATTCGGCACTTACGGGCTGGTGCGCTTCGCGCTGCAAATGACTCCCGAGGCGTTCCGCGAAGCCGGCATCATTGTTCTGGTTTTCGGTGTCGTCAGCGCGATTTACGGCGCCTTTGCCGCACTGGCGCAGACCGATCTCAAGCGCCTGGTGGCCTATACCTCAGTTAATCACATGGGCTACGTGATCGTCGGCGTCTCTGCGGCTGCGCTAACGCTGGATCCTGCCGTGCGTGCGACCGCTCTGGACGGCGCCGTGCTGCAGATGTTCAGTCACGGCCTGGTCACCGGTGCCCTGTTCTTCCTGGTGGGCATGATTCAGGAGCGCGCCCATACCCGCGAAATGGGGGAGTTTGGCGGCCTGCTCAAAACGGTTCCGTTGCTTGGCTGGTCCTTTGTACTGGCGGCTTTCGCGTCTCTGGGTCTCCCCGGCCTGGCGCACTTCCCGGCTGAGTTCCAGATATTTCTCGCCACCCTGGGCACCACTCCCATCGCGGTTGTGGTGATTCTGGGTATTGCGATTATCGCCGGAACCTTTCTGAAGGCACTGCGTGAAACCTTTCTGGGTGAGCCCCGGGATCGCTGGAACAAAATGCCGGATCTGAGCCCGCGCGAAATTCTTGCGGTGGCGCCCCTGCTGGTGCTCACCGTTGCCACTGGCGTGGCGCCGTCCTGGGTGTTGGACGTTATTCATCGGACCACATTGGCACTGGTGCTGTAATGGGTCGTGATCTCGCATTAATCATTCCGGAAATTGCCGTTCTGTTGACGGCTGTCGGTGCCCTGATCGCGGAGATGCTGCGCCGGCCCCGGATTTCGCTGATCATTGCCGTCATCGGCCTGGTCGTTGGCACCGGGCTAACCCTGCGCCTGCTCGGCACAGACACAACGGTATTTGGCGGCAGCTTCCGGATCGACACGTTAAGCATCTGGGCCAAGCTCATCCTGCTGCCGGCTACGGTGCTTACGATGTTGCTGGCGCGGGTGGATGTCCGGGGGAGCGCCCGCGAGGGTACGGTCTACAGCCTGCTGATCTTTTCCACTCTGGGCGCTCTGGTACTGGCGGGGGCAGGGGACTCCATGTTTCTGGTGCTGGGTACGTTGCTGACCGGTTTGGCCACCTTCGCCCTGGTCGCCTATCCGGACACCGACCGGGCGACCGAAGCGGCCATGAAATTCTTTGTGTTCGCTTCGGTCACCACATCGATCATGATTTTCGGCCTGAGCTACTGGTTTGGCGCCTCCGGCTCTACGCTACTCGCCGATCTGCCGGGCATCGACACCATGCCGCTGGCTGTCATTCTAGGGTTCGTGGCTGTGGTTGTGGGTCTGGGCTACAAGGCATCGCTGGTTCCGTTCCACTTCTGGGCACCCGACGCCTACGAGGGCGCGCCGCTGTCGATTGCCGCCTACCTGTCGGTCGTGCCCAAGATTGGCGCCCTGTTTGCGCTGACTCAGGTGGTTCGTGACCTGCCGCCGGAAACCGGCTGGGCTGCGGTCATGGCGGGCCTGGCCGTGCTGAGCATGACCTACGGCTATCTTGCTGCACTGGTGCAGGACAATATTGTCCGGCTACTGGCCTATTCGTCGATTGCCCAGTCAGGCTATTTCCTTCTGGGCATCCTGGCGGTGGGCTCCAGTGAGCTGGCCTTGCCTTCAATCATTCTGTTTGCCGCTGCCTATGCGGCCATGAATCTGGGCGCTTTCGCCGTTGCCGCCGCAACCGGGCGCAGTCTGAACGATTTTGCCGGACTGGGACGTGCGCGGCCGCTTATGGGAATCGCAATGGTGATTTTCCTGCTGTCGCTGGTCGGCATACCGCCGCTGGCTGGTTTCGTTGGCAAGTTTATGCTCTTTGGCGCTACCATTGATGCCCAGTTTACCTGGCTGGCTGTGGTGGCAATTATCAACAGCGTGCTGTCGCTGGCGGTGTACCTGCGGATCATCGTGCCGATGGGCAGGTCAGGGGAGTCGGCATCCGTTGCAACCGAACCATGGCATGGAGTTGTGGTTATAATGGCGTTTTCGGCCACGCTTATTATCGGCTTGGGCGCCCAGTTCTTTCTCGTGTAAGCGAATACACCGCAAGATACAGCATTACGGTTTGGGCGCTGGGATGCGCCACCACAATGCTTGCTGTCGATTCGTGGCCTTAGTCGCCAAGAGCGCCATCAGTGGTTCTCCGGGCAGTGGGGTTAGGCTACTGGCTTTCTGTCTGCTGGTACTCCCGTTGTTCATCCGTCCAGAGGGTCTTTAGGTACTCGATTACTGCGCCAATTTCCTGGTCAGTCAGACTCTCCCCGAACGCCGGCATGGTTAGCCGTTCAGTTTTGTTGAACGGGTGTCGCCAGCCTTCCGCAATCATCTTGAACAACATGGCATCGCTGTGGCGCCAGGTGTGACCGGTGTCATCATGAGGTGGCGGGGGCATTTCCCCTTTCTCATCCGGCTTCTTCCAGTTGGCACCGCCTTCTCCCTGCCACCCGTGACAAGCAGCGCAGTATTGCTCATAGATCTGTCTGCCCTGGGCGACTTCCGCCGATGCAATCTCAGAAGCCCCGGGCCCGCCTGAGCCGCCGGCAAAGGCCGGCGCAGTGAGCAGGGCCACGGAGACAATCCACTTAATCATGGACAGGCGTCCATTCGCCAGCGGTGCTTCGGGCAAGCAGGTTCCCGTTTGCGGTGCCCACCACAAGTCCTTGTGTCGACGAGAAGGCAAGCGCTGTTACGGTTTGGGGGGCCTTAAGACTTGTCCAGGTTTCACCGCCATCGGTACTGTGATGAAGCTGCCCCTCGACTACGGCGTAAACGTTTTCCGGAGCCGCAGGATCATAGCTGATGGCGGACACGGTGCCGCGCAGGTCACCGGCATCGCCCCAGAAGCAGAAACAGTCCATGGAGCGGGCGACGCCGCGGGTTGTACCCGCGAACAGCCAGCCACTTTCCATGCTGCCGGGCATGTCCGAGTGCAGGAATGCCTGCACTGGCTCCTGGGGTCCGCTGTCTACTTTCACCCACTCGATGCCACCGTCCCTGGACCGGAACATGCCGTCCTTCCCGAGGTAGGCGTAGAGGGTTCCGGGCTGGGTGGCATGAGCGGCTATGGCAGTGTGTAGTGGTCAAGCAATTTCAGACACTGCGATAGGTTTTTCTACGTTGTTCTGTAGTTCATAATCAACGGGTGCGATGTATCCGAGCGTCGAGTGCAAACGCTGCACGTTATAAAAGCCAACAATGTAGTGCGTCACATCCTTTTCGGCCTCGACATGGTTGGCATAATCGCGCTGCCAGACGCGTTCCATTTTCAGGTTCAGGAAGAAGCGCTCCATGACAGCATTGTCCCAGCAGTTGCCTTTTCGGCTCATGCTGCAGCGTATACCGTATTGGGTCAGCAGAGTCTGGTACGTATCCGAAGCGTATTGGCTGCCGCGGTCCGAATGCACCATGACGCGTTGCTTTGGCTTGCGCCGCCAGACCGCCGCAAGTAAGGCCTGTAAAACCAGATCTTTACTCATACGCGAATCCATCGACCAACCGACCACTTGGCGTGAGAACAAATCCAATACAACGGCCAGATACAACCACCCCTCATGGGTACGGATGTAGGTGATGTCCGTTACCCAGGCGGTGTTAGGCGCGGCAACATCGAATTGGCGGTCCAGAATGTTGGCGGCAACGCTATGCGGGATACCACCATACGAACCCGGTCGACGACGGTACCCGACCTGAGCGCGCCAGCCGTGGATGCGCATCAAGCGTGCCACGCGGTGCCGGCTACAGGATTCACCCAATGCACGTAAATCATGATGCACCTTACGGTAGCCATACACGCGTGCGCTCTCCAGCCAAGACGCCTTCACTAATGCCAATAACCGTTGGTCTTCATGGTGGCGCTGACTGTGAGCATTGCGCCGCCATGCGTAATAACCGCTGTGATGCACTTGGAGCACGGCGCAAAGCCGTCGCACCGCATACTGAGTCGAATGCTGCTCGATAAACGCGTACTTCAGCCGGACTCCTTGGCAAAGTACGCGGCGGCTTTTTTTAAGATGTCTCGCTCTTCAGTGAGTCGCTTGACCTCGGTGCGCAACCGCTTGATCTCGGTGGCCTCGGCGCTGTCTTGCTGGCGCTGCTCGGGCGACGTGTTATAGCGCTTTAACCACGCATACATGCTGTGGGTCGATACGCCCAGACGGGCGGCGACCTCCGCAACCGGACGGCCGTGATCGGCCACCTGTTTGACCGCTGCAATCTTGAATTCTTCTGTAAATCGAGCCCTGCTCATAATGATCTCCATCAGTCGATATTATGAGGCAAAAATGTGTCTAGTAAACCCTGGTCGATTCATTTGAGCACTGCGCATAAAGCAGCGGCGGTCTCATGCGGTATGAGGGCCGCAATGGCCTGCTCCAAATCGACGATACGTTGGGCATGATTCCGATAATGGTGCGTGTTCTTGACGGTTCGACCCTTCTCGGAACACAGTTCATGGACGGCAATCGCATCGCCCGTTTCCAGGTCCGTAATAGTCAGATCATTGCCGTGCTCAGCGACGCCAACATTGGCCTGCTGCCAAGCCATGGGCACGGAATACTTGTTGGACTTCCAGGAGATGAGCCCCGTCTTATCGGCGCGCCGAGTCTGGGCACGGGTGCCCTGGTCGGTCAGGCTGGCCGGGGCCAGATATGACCGTAAGTGCTGACGTTCGTCTTGTTCGAAGTGTTCCCGTGGCACCCGCCCCGTCGTCCCATGAACCCGTGCATTAGCAACCGTCTCGAGCCAGTGCTGCATGTGCTGACGCAAGTCCTGCTCGCTGGCAAACTCTTCGCCGTATAGACCGTCTTGCTTGACGTATTTGACGCCAGCTTCCACTTTACCTTTGCTCTCCGGGTCATAGCCTTCGCAGGCATGGATGCGGAAACCCGCTGTCGTGGCGAACTCATGGAAACGCGGGTTGAGGGTCAGTTCCCGGTACTGCTCGCTGAGCACCACCAACTTGGTTTGATCGTACACACATTCCTCGGGTATGCCGCCGAAATAACGAAACGCCTCGTCGTGCAATTGAATAAAGGCAGCGGTATCCAATGGCTTGAAGGCGAGGCCCACATACATCAAGCGTGAGCACGACAGTACGAACACGACGAAGTGAACGGTACGTTCTTGTCCTCCAATGAGTACGCCGCGCAGTTCGCCTGGATCAACCTGGCATTGAATTCCGGGCACGGACTGAGGCACGGGTTCGTAATAGCGTAGCTGGCCTGTAGCGACCTGTTCCTTTAATGTCTGCACATAGCGACGAATGCTGCGCGAGGACACCTCAAGCTCTCCGCCGCGCTCCTGGAGCCGACGTGCCAGCTTGACGGCACTTAACTTCGGGAAGCGCTTAAGCTGATGAATCAGGAAATCCCGATGCGCATCCAGGCGCTTATGGCGCGACCGGTCGCCTTGGTAGGCACTGATCTGCGTCTCGTCCATCTGCACATACTTACGCACCGTGTTGCGCGAGATATCCAGCTCAAGGCTGATAGCCCGCAGCGACAGCCCGCGGCCCTCGTCATACAACCCTTTGATTTTATGAATCACTACCCACTCCTTCAATGATGCGCTCCCGTTGCCTTTTATATGGCAGGAACGCTACACGTTTCATGGCTTTGCAGCCACCGGCAGGTGGGTCAATTCTGTTGGCCAAAAGAGGGGCAGTTTAATTGGCCATCAACATTGAAATCCCATTTCAAGGCCAACGGCATAGATGCGACTGTACTGATGGATGGCAATTACGCATTGCAGATTTGTGTTGATCCAAATGACATGATGAAGGGAGTTTTTCGCATAAGTGAGCAGCTATTTCTCAGGGTGGCTTGCGAGTTCCAATCTTTACGGTGGTTTGCGGAGGAGCACTCTTCGATCTTCAGCGATGTGGTGGGAGACGTGAGCCCAATCACTATGGGCACCCATGGACTTATTAATGAGTCACCTCCAGGTTGGCAAGGCTTGAAGTGCCTGCTTGACGATCCAGCCTAGCTTAGGCCTCTGCGATCATAGTGGGTTTCCTCAGTAGTCGGGTCGTTGCCTTGGATCAGTGAGCGAGAAATTCCAGCCGCTGGCCCAAAGCCCATCATGTTTGGCGTTCCACTCGGCTTGTGCGGCCTCGTAGTCCTCAGCCTTTACCCAGAGCCCGCCCATGGCGGGTTTGCCGACATAGCGAACAGATAGTTCATGCGTCCAGGCGTGATCGTTGTAGGCGACGCAGTAGGTGGGAAGTTGGCTGAGCGTGACAGTGGGTAGTGGGTGGACTTCGTAAACCGGCTCCGCGCTGTCGCCGCTCCAGTAGTTGTAGCCGCGTTCGCGCCATTTATAAGCGGTGGCCGCATAGCTGCGGTTCAGAAATTCCGCATCGCATTTCCCAGCTCCGCGTGAAATCGCATCTATGCGTTCTGGTATGCCCGGATCGCTGGCTGCCGGACACTCAGATAGAAAATCGCGTCTTGCTGCGACCGTAGCAGTCCAGTCCAGCCCGCGCTTGTTGAATTTTTTAATACGAAAGTAATGATTTAGGGAAAGGTTGCATTCACCAGGACGCAAGCTAGACGACAGACAAAGTGTCGCTTCACAAGCCAGACGGGGGATGCCGGTAAGCAGTTCGATGGTGCCGGTGGCATGGGTAGCGGGAGCTAAAACGCAGGCAAGCGCCAGCGTCCCAGCCCGCAGGACGGGAAGGGGTTGCATGAGGGTGTCTCCGGGGGATGGTAAAGCAGGTGGCCGTGGTCAGGCCGGGGAAGGTTAGCGTTGCTGCTGTAGCGTTTGTTGTGCGATGGCAAGGTGCTCTGGCTTGGCCATGGCCCGTAACAGATGGGCGGATTCGACTGCGGCCAAGCGGGTGTCGCGCAGATGGCCCAGGTCGGCGACGATCTGACGTAATAGCGTCAGTTCTTCCTGCAGCGTGTCGTCAGCGGACAATCGTCGCCTTATATAGTTAGAGAGGGACAGTCCGGAGAGAGCGGCAGCCTCACCCAGACGCGCAGCATGGGACGGGGTCACCCGGATACGGATGACCTCAGACAGAGATTCGTTCATAGAGAAGCCTGTGGGAATGGTGATTCAGAAAGCTTGCGTCAGCATGTGCTGTGGGCGAAAATACAGCAGGCTGATTAGCTTGGCTAACAGCAAGCAAAAGATTTTGGGTACCTGTTTGGGTGCTTATTGAGATGAGGCCCTCTGTAGACCGCATGAATGCTGACTATTCGAGTCCCGCCGTCGCACCAGAATTTTAAAAAACCGTAACCAGTCCGGGTAGGTACCCTGAAGGTTGCGGTTTTTTTTCGCGTGGCGCTTTCATTCACCGTTGATGAACCGGCTTAGATGCTGATTAGTAAATGCAAATCGTTTACAATCTCAGTATTGAAATTGAAAACAACGGTTAAGGGCGAGATAAAGCATGATTAAGTTATCCAAGTTGGGGCATGTGTTTGGAGCGGTGCTGTTGATGGTTTCGTCCGCCTCGTGGGCCGCCACACCCGAAGCTGTAACCAAAACCTATGCAGACATTGCGCAGGCTGCCTATACAGATGCACTGGATTCTGCACGCGATCTTCAGGCGTCGATCAATTTGCTTTTGGAAAAACCCAGTGCCGAGACGATGGCGGCGGCGCGCCAAGCCTGGATCGACTCGCGTGTACCTTATCAGCAAACTGAGGCATATCGTTTCGGCAACCCCATTGTGGATGCCTGGGAAGGCAAGGTGAATGCCTGGCCGCTTGACGAGGGCATGATTGATTATGTTGATGCGTCGTATGGCACTGACTCCGATTTAAATGCCTATTATGTGGTGAATGTCATTGCTAATCCGCAGTTGAAAATTGGTGGGCAATCAGTTGACGCCTCGGAAATCACCCCTGATTTATTGCGTAATGTATTGCATGAAGCAGATGGCAACGAGGCGAACGTTGCAACGGGCTATCACGCTGTTGAGTTTTTACTTTGGGGGCAAGACTTGAATGGCACGGGGCCGGCTCCGGAAGGGCGCAGCGGCACCCCGCAGGAGCGGCACTCGGGTAACCGCCCCTACACGGATTACAGCATTGAAAATTGCACCAATGGAAATTGTGATCGTCGCGCTCAATACTTACGTGTGGTGACCGACATGCTGGTGTCCGATCTCGAGCAAATGGTGTCATATTGGCAGGATCAGGGCCAGGCGCGTGAAGCGGTTGTATCGGATCCTAAAGCGGGCCTGATCGCCATGCTGACCGGGTTGGGTAGTCTTTCTTACGGGGAGTTGGCGGGTGAACGCATCAAACTGGGTTTGATTCTTCATGATCCGGAGGAAGAGCACGATTGTTTCTCGGACAACACCCATAATTCACACTACTACAACCAATTAGGGATGCAAAACGTTTATTTGGGCGAGTATCTTGCGGTTGACGGCACACTAACAGAAGGCCCGTCGTTAAGCGATTTCGTACGCCAACATGACCCCAAGTTGGACGAAGAAATGCGCTCACGGCTGTCGGCCACGTTGGCTGCAATGGAAATCATGCGTGAACGCGCGAAACACGTAGAAACGTACGATCAAATGATTGCGTCAGGCAACGCCGAAGGTAACGCTGTAGTGCAGTCGGTGGTGGATCATCTTGTTGCGCAAACGCGTAGTATTGAGCGGGTTATTGCTTTGCTTGACCTGGGCGGTGTTCAAATCGAGGGTTCTGACAGTCTTGACGGTCCCTCGGCCGTCTTCCAATAAGCAGTCGACTCATGACGCAGTTCGCGCACTATGCCATGGGGGGCCGGTCTCTGTTGCTTGCATTCTGTCTTGCAATCGGAGGGCCGGCGTACAGCCAATCGCAGCAGGCCGTGTCTGATCAGGCGCGACCCGATTTGTCTGATGCGTCTTATGAACGGGTTCAGGCGGTCACCGAATTCACTGAAGACTTCTCGCAAGCGGAGTCGTTTGAAGTCATGCAAGGCGGCGCGGGAACAGTTGATAAGCGGGTGAATGCCGATATTTTTTCCCATCCGGCTGCCAACTTAAGTTTTGAAGAGCGCCAACAGTTTCTTGTCGGGAACGGTTTGTTTCGCAAAGACTGGGTTTCGTCGCCCTCGTCTACGCTCGCATCCGACGGATTGGGGCCGCTATTTAACGCCCGATCGTGTCAAGCGTGCCATGTCAAAGATGGCCGAGGTACGGTGCCGGGGTTTGACCCCGAAGCGCTTACGGGGAATATGGCCTTATTGATACGTTTGTCATTGGCTCATAATCAGAACGAGGCGGTCGACTCCGTGATTGAGGCATTGGAGGCACCCGACCCTGTTTATGGTCATCAGTTTCAGCCTTTTGCTGTTCCCGGTTTAAGTCGAGAGGGGGATTTGCAGATTCGGTATGAATCGCAGGAAGTTGCTTTGAACGGCGGCGAAACAGTTGAGTTGATGAAGCCGGTTTACGAGCTAACCGACTTGGCATATGGCCCGCTGCATAAAGATGTGCGTTTATCCCCTCGGTTGGCTTCGCCAATGGTTGGCTTAGGTCTGCTTGAGGCGATTCACCCTAACGATATTTTTCGTAATATCAATCGCCCTGAGGCAAAACAAGACGGTGTTACCGGGCGTGTACGCTGGGTGGAAGACCTTGTTACGGGTGAAAAAGCCTTGGGGCGTTTCGGTTGGAAAGCCGAGCAGCCTACCGTTAAGCAGCAGGCGGCAGTGGCGTTTTCCGCCGATATGGGATTGTCGACTCCTCTGGTGCCGTCACCGTATGGCGAATGCACGTCTGCTCAAAAGGCGTGTTCAAAGATGCCGCATGGTGTTCAAAAAAGCCAGGGGGCGCATGAGGTACCGGGTGATCTGTTGGATTTCGTCAGCCGGTATTCCGAAAACCTGGCGTTGCCTCAACGTAGAAATGTGAATGATGTGCGGGTGTTGGCCGGGAAAAAGTTGTTTTACGAAGCCAACTGCGTAGCCTGCCATGTGCCTAAGTATGTCACGCGGCGCGATGCAACGCATCCTGCCCATCAGTTCCAACTGATTTGGCCGTATACCGATATGTTGCTGCACGATATGGGGCCGGGCCTTGCCGATGAAGGAGGCGCATGGGCGCGGGAATGGCGTACCCCGCCTTTGTGGGGTATTGGGCTTACCAAAACGGTTAATCCGAACGCGACCTGGCTGCACGATGGGAGAGCCAGAACGTTACTGGAGGCCATTATGTGGCATGGCGGCGAGGCACAAGCCGCGCGAGACCGCGTGGCCGCCATGACGCCGGAAGATCGCGACAATTTATTGAAATTCCTGGAGTCTTTATGAAGCGCGTTGTGACAAAGGCACACGCTTGCGCCGCAAGGGTGACGGCGTTTTGTATGGTGGCGGTATTAAGTTGCATGGGCGTGAAATCCGCGTCGGCGCAAGGTGGTGAAAAGCACTCTGCGTCAGTTGGCGGCAGCGAGGTTGGCCGGCTGTGGGTTGAACGCGCGATTGCGCCTGGTTTTCAGCATTTGGCGCAACAGTCACGTAATTTGCAGCAGCATTTTGAACAGGGGTGCATCGAGGCGGATCCGGCGTGGCTGCACAAAGCGTCTTCGGGTTTTGAGTCGGTCGTTAAAGCATGGTCGGGTGTAGCCTTCCTGCGGTTTGGCCCTTTGGTTGAAGATAATCGCTACGAACGTTTGAGTTTTTGGCCTGACCCCCGTGGTGTCATGCTGCGACAGGTTTCGGGAACGCTGCAGCAATATCAGGGTGAAGAGCCTGCCGTGCCGATCGGTCAGTCGAGTGTTGCGGTTCAAGGGCTTCCGGCACTGGAATATGTTTTGTATCGGGATCAAGGCGTGTTGAATCATTCCTTGTCGGCAGATGAGCGCAGGCCGCTGTGCCGTTATGCCGCTGATCTTACGAAAAACATTGCGTCAGTAGCCGGTGAGTTAAGTGAAGCGTGGTTATTGCCCGATGGCGAGTATGCGCAGCGTTTTGTTAAGCCTGCGGAAAATAATCCGGTCTATCGCAGCAATCAGGAGATTTTGTCGGAAGGCGTCAAGGCGTTATCGACAGGCTTGCAGTTTGTGCGCGATATTCAACTTGCCCCGCCGTTAATGGGGTCTGAGACAAAAGTGGCGGTCAAGAGGGCGCCGTATTGGCGCAGCGGTTTAACCGGCCCAGCGATCGCGGCTTCACTGACGGGGATGCGGACCTTTGTGCTTGCCCCCGATTTGTTGCCTGCTGATCAGGAATGGATTGTGGATCAAATTGAAGCGGAACTGGGCCGCGCAGCGCAACAGGCTAACGCGTTGCCTCTGGCGGATGAAGCAGTTCCGTCGCCTTCCTTGCGACAGGAGTGGATGCTTTTGGGACGTATTGTTGATAATGCGAAAGATTTAACCGATGCCGATCTTGCGTCGGCGTTAGGTGTCAACGTAGGGTTTAACGCACTCGATGGGGATTAACCGAAGACAATGGCTGGGCTTGGCATTTGTGGCCGCTGTGGCACCGCAGCGCGCGGTCAGGGCGGCGGTGGAGCCCGGCTCCGCGTTACGCGGACCGCTGTATCTGGCGGCACGTAAGTTTGGCGGCAATTATGAGGCGGTGCTGCTAACGGAAGGGGGTCAGGTCTTGCGCTCCGTCAGGCTGTCAGGGCGGGGACACAGTTTTGCGCTTGACTCAAGCAGCGGCACAGTGGTGGCGTTTGCGCGACAGCCAGGTACGCAAGCGGTGATGTTTTCCTGTGATCCCGGCAAATTGAACGAGCCGGCACAGGTTTTTCATACCCCTCAAGGGCGCCACTTTTCGGGCCATGGTGCGTTTTCAGCAGATGGGCAATTACTGTATGCGGCTGAGAACGATTTTGAGGCCGGGCGTGGCGTGATTGGTCTTTATCGGTTGAACCCATCCTCGGGCGGATTCGACAGAGTGGGGGAGTGGGCGTCTGCAGGTATCGGTCCCCACGAAATAATTCTTGATGTAAAGCAACACCGTTTATGTGTTGCCAATGGCGGCTTGTTGACGCATCCGGATTACGACAAGCTGGTGTTGAATCGCGACACCATGCAAGCGTCATTGACCTATTTAGATGTGTCCAATGGCCAAATACTGTCGCGCCACGTTTTACCCGCCCACCAACATCAGCAATCTATCAGGCACGTGGTGCTGGATCATCAGCAATCTGTGTGGTTTGGCTGCCAGTATCAAGGAAGTCGTGCGCATCAGGTACCTTTGGTGGGTTATCACAGCGGGTCGGGCACCCTTGAGTGGGTGCAAGCCGACGACGAAATCTGGCATGCCATGCAACATTATGTGGGTTCAATCGCGTTCGACCCCATCACCCGTGTTGTCGCGGCAAGTAGCCCGGTAGGGGGGGTGGTGGCCTATTGGGATGCCGCAAGCAAGACGTTTCTTGCGATGCACGATCTGCCCGACGGGTGTGGTGTTGCACCGGCTTCACAGGGGGGGTTCATCGTGAATAGCGGGTTTGGTCGGTGGGCGTACTGGCGCTCCGGTATGGACGCGCCCAAAGTGATAAAAAGCGATCAATCGGTAGCGTGGGATCACCACTTGCGCACCCTTTAGAAAGCCCTTGAAATATGACAAAAATGTTTCAGTTCTGATTTTGGTATTAGAACTATCCCGTAGTCGATTGTTATTACACGTTTTTCTAAAGTGACAGTCTCTTTTATGTTTTATATTTGTACTGTACGGTACAGAATTTATAATTAGAAAATATTAAATGAAACAAATATTTAACAATTCTATTTAAAATAAAACATCGATTTAAAGTGGGCTTTTTATCCTTTTGGAAAAAATTTTCCTAGGGTTATTCAGATCAGTGAAAACCCTTTGTTTTGATCATTTTTTGATCACTTTTGTTGTCGGGTAGCAACACAAAAACAGAAAGAACCGGGTTTTTGCGTGTTTGTGATAGCAAGAAGCCGGGATTTTTGTTGGAATACATATCAACTTCCCATCGCGGAGTTCAACAAGGCGGCCGGGCTATGACCGGGTTGCCACTTAACTCAAATCTACGGAGATTTACTCATGAAAAAAAGTCTGCTTACAGCCGCGTTGATCGCCGGCTTCGCTGCAGGTGCGGTACAAGCTGAAACTTCCGTTACGCTGTACGGCCGCGTTGACGGCGGTTTTGGTTACCAGCAATTCAAAGGTACCGATGCTGCCGGCGCCGACGTTAAAGGCACAAACACTGGTATGGTCAGCGGTATCAACTCCGGCAACCGCTGGGGCTTGAAGGGTACCGAAGATCTGGGTGAAGGTCTGAAGGCGGTTTTCCAATTGGAAAGTGGTTTCGACCTGGGTACAGGTGAATCCGGTCAGGGTCAGCGTTTGTTCGGTCGCCATGCTACTGTTGGTTTAATGTCCGATTCCTGGGGGCGTCTCGACTTTGGCCGTCAAGCCAATATCGCCTCGAAATACTTCGCGGATATTGCAACTCCTTTTGGTACGACTTTCGGCCAAGCGAGTGTTGGATCGGCATTTAGCGTTGCTGGAAATCACCGCCTCGACAACATGATCATGTATCAAACCCCTAACTTCTCTGGTTTCCAGTTTGGTTTGGGCTATTCCTTCAACGCCAGCGGCAATCAGGAATTCAAGCAAGCTAATGGTGACGACCCTAACACTCGTTCCTGGACAACCGGTTTGCGTTATGGAAATGGCCCTCTGGCCGCCGCTTTGGTTTATGACCAGTTCAAGAGCCCCGAGGGCCCTGGCGTTAACGACGGCGTTTCGGTTAAGTCATGGAACCTAGCGCTGAGCTACGACTTTGAAGTGGTTAAAGTTCACGCCGCCGGTGGTCAAACACGTAACGGCTGGTTCTCGGCTAACTCCAGCCTGGGCAGCAACAGCTACCTGGGTAATTTCGCGGGCAATTTGTCCGACGGTCTTGAGCTTGATTCGTTTGCCGTTAACGACAACCTGAAAGTGAATTCCTACGCTTTGGGTTTGAGCGCACCTGTTGGTTCCGCCGGCAAGATCATGGCCAGCTGGATGATGTCTGATCCCAGCAATGCTGGTGTTCAAAACTGGGGTGAAGACAAGCAGAGCGTATACAGCCTTGGCTACAGCTACAAGTTGTCCAAGCGCACCAACATCTACGCTCTGGGTTCTTATGCTGACAACGTCAACTTCCAAGACGACCTGAAAGCTACTCAGTTCGCTGTTGGTCTGCGTCACCAGTTCTAATTTGAAGTTGTATTTCGCTTCAAATCTGAACGCGTCGTAAAAGACAAAAGCCACCTCTCGGGGTGGCTTTTGTTTTGCGTCGTTGTTTTGTATCAAAACAGGGTTAACCCCCAAATGTGCGTTCGCAAAATGATACAATCCAAAAGTTTACTTATCACGGTTGGACGCATGGCATGAACCTGCAAGAGTATTTCCCCGTTCTGCTGTTTGTAATTGTTGCCACGGGCATAGGCTTTGCGCTTTTAACGGTTGGCCGCGTGTTGGGGCCTCATCGCCCTGATGCTGAAAAGTTGTCTCCCTACGAGTGTGGCTTCGAGGCATTCGACGATTCGCGCATGAAGTTCGATGTGCGCTATTACCTGGTTGCTATTCTCTTCATTTTGTTCGATCTCGAAATTGCCTTTCTTTTTCCATGGGCAATCGCCAACGATGCCCTGGGCATGGTGGGGTTCTGGACTGTCATGGTATTTCTGGCGGTACTCACCGTTGGCTTTCTGTACGAGTGGAAGAAGGGTGCGCTCGATTGGGAGTAGTCGACGCAGCGTGGCAGGTTTGTTAAGGCCGGCATACGGCATTTATCGTTATTTGGGCTAAATCATGGCAATCGACGGCATTCTGAAAGAAGGCTTTATCACGACCAGTGCAGACAAGTTTTTAAACTGGGCGAAAACCGGTTCTCTATGGCCAATGACATTTGGCCTGGCTTGCTGTGCTGTGGAAATGATGCACGCTGGCGCGGCGCGCTACGATCTCGACCAGTTCGGTATTATTTTTCGTCCCAGTCCGCGCCAGTCCGACCTCATGATCGTTGCCGGCACTTTGTGCAATAAAATGGCGCCCGCCTTGCGCAAGGTATACGACCAAATGCCCGAGCCGCGTTGGGTGGTTTCCATGGGCTCCTGTGCAAATGGCGGGGGTTATTACCACTATTCCTATTCAGTGGTCAGGGGCTGCGACCGAATCGTTCCCGTCGACGTCTATGTGCCGGGATGTCCGCCCACTGCAGAAGCGCTGGTTTATGGACTTTTGCAAATGCAAAATAAAATCCGCCTCACCAACACCATCGCCCGCTGATTATTGGCGCGCGTTTTTCAATCGTCCGACGAATTTACTATGACCCGGCTTGAAACTCTGAAAAATAACCTGCAGACACAGTTTGCCCAAAACTGTTCCCTGAAGGAAGCGTTGAACGAGCTCACTCTTGATGTCCCGGCGGGCCAGTGGGTAGATGTCTGTACGGCTTTGCGTGATACGCCGGCATTGTCTTTTGAACTATGCATCGATTTATGCGGGGTCGATTACGCCACTTACGGCGAACCCGCCGCGCAGGTTGCGCCGCCCAAGTTTCCGCAACGTTATGCCGTTGTGATCCACCTGCTGTCTGTTGCGCACAATTGGCGGTTGCGAGTTCGTACATGGGTGCAAAACGATGAATTCCCCGTGATAGATACGCTGTTCAATGTCTGGCCTTCGGTGAACTGGTTCGAGCGCGAAGCATTCGATTTGTATGGCATTGTGTTCGAAGGTCACCCTGATTTGCGGCGCATTCTTACCGATTACGGGTTTATCGGGCATCCCTTCCGCAAAGATTTCCCTCTGTCGGGCAACGTTGAAATGCGTTACGACACCGAGCAGAAACGGGTGATTTATCAGCCGGTTTCCATTGAGCCGCGCGAAATTACGCCGCGTATCGTGCGTGAAGAGGGCTACGGAGTAGAGCGATAACATGGCTGAAATCAAGAATTACACCCTGAACTTCGGGCCTCAGCACCCTGCGGCACACGGCGTGTTGCGCCTGGTTCTTGAGCTCGACGGTGAAGTTATTCAGCGCGCCGATCCTCACATTGGTTTGCTGCATCGTGCCACCGAAAAACTGGCCGAGCATAAAACGTATTTGCAAAGCTTGCCTTACATGGATCGTCTTGATTACGTTTCCATGATGTGCAATGAGCACGCCTATGTGATGGCGATTGAAAAGCTGGCCGGCATAGAGGTGCCATTGCGCGCGCAGTATATCCGGGTCATGTTCGACGAAATCACCCGGATTCTGAATCATTTAATGTCTCTCGGCTCGCATGCGCTCGATGTGGGCGCCATGGCGGTATTTCTTTATACGTTCCGCGAGCGTGAAGACCTAATGGATTGTTACGAAGCCGTGTCTGGTGCGCGCATGCATGCGGCATACTATCGCCCGGGCGGCGTGTATCGCGATCTGCCTGACACCATGCCGCAATATGGTGAAAGCAGCCAATACCGCAGCGCCAAAGAATTAAAAGCCATGAACGATGCACGTTCCGGCTCATTGCTCGACTTCATTGAAGATTTCACCAATCGTTTCCCAACCTGTATTGATGAATACGAAACGCTGTTAACAGATAATCGTATATGGAAGCAGCGTTTGGTGGGCGTCGGTGTAGTCGACCCGGATCGCGCCAAGGCGCTGGGCTTTACCGGCCCCATGTTGCGTGGTTCGGGTGTCGAGTGGGATTTGCGTCGTACACAACCTTACGAAGTGTACGATCGCCTCGATTTCGACATACCGGTAGGTGTGAACGGCGACAGCTACGATCGTTATCTGGTGCGTGTGGCTGAAATGCGTGAAAGTAATCGCATTATTCGCCAGTGCGTTGAGTGGTTGCGCAATAATCCCGGCCCGGTCATCGTCGACAACCACAAAGTCGCGCCGCCTTCGCGCGAGGAAATGAAAACCGGGATGGAAGATCTCATTCACCATTTCAAGTTGTTTTCCGAAGGGATGCATGTGCCGCGTGGCGAGGCCTACAGTGCGGTTGAACATCCCAAAGGCGAATTTGGTATTTACATGATTTCCGATGGGGCCAATAAGCCGTATCGCTTGAAAATTCGTGCGCCGGGGTTTGCGCATTTGCAAGCGCTTGATGAAATGTCACGTGGGCACATGATTGCCGATGCGGTAACCATTATCGGCACGCTCGATATTGTGTTTGGTGAAATTGACCGCTAACGGGCGCAAGCCAAGGTAACGACCGGATCAAACTATGCTGCTTTCCGAAAAAGCCTATCAGAAAATTGACCGGGAACTGATCAAGTTCCCCGAAGAACAGAAGCAATCAGCCATTATGGCTGCATTGGCCATAGCCCAAGACGAGAAAGGCTGGGTTTCTATCGACGTTATTGAAGATGTTGCCCGTTATTTGCAGGTTCCACCTATTGCTGTTCAAGAGGTGGCAACGTTCTACAATATGTTCGATACCCAGCTTCCTGGTCGTTTCAAAATATCCGTGTGCACTAATTTGCCCTGTGCCTTGCGCGACGGGGTTAGCGCAGCGGAGCATTTGAAGAAAACGTTGGGTATCGGTTTTCATGAAACAACGCAAGACGGTCTCTTCTCATTGGTTGAGGGTGAGTGCATGGGCGCTTGTGGTGATTCCCCGGTCATGTTGGTGAACAACAAACACATGTGTGTGCGCATGATGCCGGAAAAGATCGATGCCATGATCAATGAATTGAAACAGAACGGGGGGGCGCAATGAGCACCGCCGCTATTTTGCAAAAATTTTCGGAAGGCCTCGATATTGCGCCCAACAACGATTTGTCGCGCAGTATGATTTTTCATGATCGTCATATCAGCCCGCAAATCGTGGCCGGTCTCGATGGCACGAATTGGCGCCTGGAAGATTACGTCAAGCGGGGCGGGTATGAAGCCTTGCGCAAAATTTTGTCCTCCGGCATGTCACCGGAAGACGTCATTGAAGAAGTTAAAACCTCTGGTTTGCGCGGTCGTGGGGGGGCGGGCTTCCCCACTGGTTTGAAGTGGAGCTTCATGCCCCGCAACTTACCTGGTCAGAAATATCTGGTGTGTAACTCAGACGAAGGCGAACCGGGTACGTTCAAAGACCGCGATATCCTTCGCTTTAACCCACATATTGTCATTGAAGGTATGGCTATTGCGGCTTACGCCATGGGTTGCAGCGTGGGCTACAACTATATTCACGGCGAAATTTTCGAAATATATGATCGTTTCGAAGAAGCGCTGGAAGAAGCGCGTAAAGCCGGCTTTTTGGGCGACAAAATCCTGGGCAGCAATTTCAGTTTCCAGTTGCACGCATTCCATGGTTATGGCGCTTATATTTGCGGGGAAGAAACTGCACTGCTGGAGTCGTTGGAAGGCAAGAAAGGTCAGCCACGTTTCAAACCGCCTTTCCCAGCCAGCTATGGCTTATACGGCAAGCCCACCACCATCAACAATACGGAAACGTTCGCTGCGGTGCCCTGGATTTTCCGCAACAGCGGTCAAGCCTATCTGGAAACCGGCATCCCCAATAATGGCGGCACAAAGTTGTTTTCTGTGTCGGGCGACGTCGAATTGCCCGGGAATTATGAAGTTCCACTGGGCACGCCTTTTTCGGAACTTTTGAAGTTGGCAGGCGGCATGCGTGGCGGGCGTAAAATCAAAGCGGTGATTCCCGGAGGGTCGAGTGCTCCGGTGGTGCCGGGCGACGTCATGATGGAAACCACCATGGATTACGACGGCATTGCCAAGGCCGGCTCGATGCTGGGTTCGGGGGCCGTCATCGTCATGGACGAAACCCGCTGCATGGTGAAATCTTTGATGCGTCTGTCTTATTTTTACTATGAAGAAAGCTGCGGGCAGTGCACACCGTGTCGCGAGGGTACGGGTTGGTTGTATCGCATGGTGCATCGAATTGAGCACGGTCAAGGGCGTCCGGAAGACCTTGAGGTTCTTGATTCCGTAGCGCATAACATTATGGGCCGCACGATTTGTGCGCTGGGCGATGCTGCAGCCATGCCCGTTCGCAGCTTTATCAAGCATTTCCGCGACGAGTTCGCACACCACATCGAGCATAAAAGCTGTGTGGTGCCCAAATATTTGTAGGGTCAGGATACGCTAATGGTTGAACTCACCATCGACGGCAAGAAAGTTGAAGTGCCCGAAGGCAGCATGGTTATGCATGCGGCCAATAAGCTAGGGCTGTATGTGCCGCATTTTTGCTATCACAAGAAATTGTCTATTGCGGCCAACTGCCGCATGTGTTTGGTTGAGGTTGAAAAAGCCCCCAAACCCATGCCTGCTTGTGCCACTCCGGCCTCCAACGGCATGGTTGTTCACACTGCGTCGGAAAAAGCGGTGGCGGCACAAGAAAGCGTCATGGAGTTTCTGCTGATCAATCACCCCCTCGATTGTCCTATTTGCGATCAGGGTGGTGAGTGTCAATTGCAAGATTTGTCGGTGGGCTACGGCGAGTCGGCTTCGCGCTATAAGGAAGAGAAGCGCGTGGTCTTTCATAAAGAGATGGGGCCGCTCATTTCCGCAGAGGAAATGCCGCGCTGTATTCATTGCACACGTTGTGTACGCTTCGGTCAGGAAATCGGCGGCATGATGGAACTGGGCATGATTAACCGGGGAGAACACTCCGAGATTACCAGCTTCGTGGGGCGGGCGGTCGAGTCCGAACTGTCGGGCAACATGATCGACATCTGCCCGGTTGGGGCGCTGACCTCCAAGCCGTTCCGCTATTCGGCGCGTACATGGGAGCTGGCGCGTCGTCGGTCGGTGAGCCCGCACGACAGTCTGGGTGCGAACCTTGTTGTACAAGTGAAGAACGATCAGGTGATGCGCGTCGTTCCCTTCGAAAATGAAGAGGTTAACGAGTGCTGGATTTCCGACCGTGATCGTTTTGCCTATACCGGTTTGTATGCCGGCGATCGCCTGGCGCATCCCATGGTGAAAGACGCCGACGGCAACTGGTCGGAGGCATCTTGGGGCGATGCGTTGCAGGCGGTGGTGAAAGGCCTGAATAAAGTGCGCGATCAACACGGTGCGAATCAAATCGGCGCATTGGGCAGCGAACAGGCCACGGTGGAAGAGTTATCGCTCTTGGCCCGGCTTACGCGCAGCCTCGGTTCGGAAAATATTGATTTTCGTCTGCGCTATAACGATACGGATTTTGTTCAGGCATTCCAGGGCGCCCCTTGGCTGGGCATGCCGGTTGCCGAGTTGAATACGCTGGACCGTGTTTTGGTTGTAGGCAGCTTTATTCGCAAAGATCAGCCCCTTATGGCGCAACGTTTGCGCCAGGCAGCCAAACTCGGTACGCAGATTGCATTTGTGGGGAGTGCCTACGACGACCCGTTAATGAACGTTGCATCGCACTTCGAAGTCAAGCCGTCTGCCTTGCCCAATGCGTTGGCTGAAGTAGCCGTGGCATTGGCGGAGTCTTCAGGGCAGTCGGCTGCGCCGGCGTTTGCCGACCTTGAAGTATCGGATGCTGCGCGGCAGGTTGCCGGGGTTTTGGCGTCGGGCCAGCACGTTGCCATTTTGCTGGGTAACAACGCCGTTACCTCGCCTTACGCCTCCCGGATCGCCGCCAATGCGCAGGAGGTTGCACGGCTCTCGAAAGGGCGCCTGGGCGTCTTGACCACAGGCGGTAATACGGTCGGTGGTTATCTGGCGGGCGCTGTGCCGGCTGAGGGTGCGCAAACCGCCGTGCAAATGCTAAGCAAGCCTTTAAAAGCCTACATTGTGATGCATGCCGAACCGTTGTTCGATGCCGATAACGGTCAGCAAGCTGTAAAAACCCTGAAGCAGGCGCAATTCAATGTGGCACTGACCCCATACGCCAATGCTGCTGCTGATTGGGCCGATGTGATGTTGCCTGTTTCGCCCTATACAGAAACGTCAGGCACGTTTGTCAATGCGGAAGGGCGTGTGCAAAGCTTCCGTGGAACGGCGGCCCCATTTGGGGAAACGCGTCCGGCCTGGAAGGTTTTGCGTGTTCTGGGCAACCTGTTCGAATTGGCCGGTTTCGATGAAGAAACATCGGAAGCGGTGCGCGACGCCGTGCTCTCGCCGCACGCACTTGAACGATTGTCGAATAAGGTTACTGTGGCGCCGGCACTGGTTAACCTGGTTGAAGGGCTTGAGCGCGTGGCCGACGTGCCGGTTTATCGCAGTGATTCAATTGTTCGCCGCGCCAAACCATTGCAGGAAACACCGGCCTCCCGTCCGCCCGTTTTGCGCGCTCACCCTGAAACCTTGAAGCAACATGGCTTGCAGGCAGGCGATGCTGCCCGGGTTCGAACAGACACCGGGCAGGCGGTATTGCAAATTCACGCGGATGAAGCCGTTGCACTGGGCACAGTGCGTGTTGCGACAGCATTCCCGCAAACGGTAGACCTGGGTAGTGCCTTTGGCCAAGTTACGTTGGAGCGTGCCTGATGGAATGGCTGAACACAATTAACGAATTTGGGGCAGGCCTGATCGGGCCAACCGCCTGGTATGTGGTTTGGACACTGGTAAAGATTGTGGTTATTGCCATTCCGGTGATTCTTTGTGTGGCCTATCTGACCTATTGGGAACGGAAAATGATTGGTGCCATGCATATCCGTCTTGGCCCCACACGTGTCGGGCCAAGAGGTTTGCTGCAACCGTTTGCCGATGTTTTTAAATTGCTGACCAAAGAATTGGTGGTGCCCAGTCAGGCGAACAAGGTCCTGTTTATCCTGGCTCCTGTCGTGACATTGATGCCGGCTTTGGCCGCGTGGGCAATCATTCCGTTTGGACCGGAGCTTGTGCTGTCCGACATCAACGCCGGCTTGCTTTACCTGATGGCCGTTACGTCGGTGGGGGTTTACGGTGTCATTGTTGCAGGTTGGGCATCGAATTCGAAGTATGCTTTTCTGGGCGCTATGCGCGCAGCGGCCCAAATGGTGTCGTATGAGCTGGCAATCGGGTTCGTGCTGGTTACGGTGTTACTGGTATCGGGTTCGTTGAATTTAAGCAATATTGTTTTGGGTCAGGACCGTGGTCTGTTTGCCGATATGGGTTTGAATTTCCTGTCGTGGAACTGGCTGCCGCTGTTGCCTTTGTTTGTGATTTACGTCGTATCCTGTGTGGCGGAAACCAACCGCCACCCGTTCGATGTCGTGGAAGGCGAGTCTGAAATTGTCGCGGGCCACATGGTGGAGTATTCAGGCACGGGTTTTGCACTGTTCTTCCTGGGTGAATACGCCAACATGATTCTGTTGTCGGCCACGGCTTCCATCATGTTCCTGGGCGGCTGGCTTCCCATCATTGATATTGCACCCTTCACCTGGATTCCCGGCTGGTTGTGGCTGGGTCTCAAGACCTTTTTCGTGGTTTCCCTGTTTATATGGTTCCGCGCAACGTTTCCCCGTTATCGCTACGACCAGATCATGCGCCTGGGCTGGAAAGTGTTTATTCCACTGACCGGTGTCTGGTTGGTCGTGGTGGCAATCTGGATGCAAACGCCGTGGAATATTTGGCAATAAAGGGCTAACTGGGGCTAGATATGGAAGCGATTAAAGATTTTTTTGGCAGTTTGATGCTCAGCGAAATGCTCAAGGGCATGCGCTTAACCGGTAAGAACTTTTTCAAGCGCAAGGTGACTTTGCGTTACCCAGAGGAAAAAACGCCTGCCTCGCCCCGTTTTCGCGGCTTGCACGCGTTACGCCGCTATCCCAACGGGGAAGAGCGTTGCATTGCCTGCAAGCTGTGTGAATCGGTGTGTCCCGCCCTGGCCATCACGATTGAATCTGAAGAGCGAGACGACGGCTCCCGTCGTACCACGCGCTATGACATCGATCTGGCCAAATGCATTTTCTGTGGGTTTTGCGAAGAAAGTTGTCCGGTGGACTCCATTGTGGAAACGCATATCCATGAATACCACGGTGAAAAGCGGGGCGACCTGTACTACACCAAAGACATGTTGTTGGCGATCGGTGATCGCTACGAACCTGAAATTGCGCGTCGTCGTTCTGAAGACGCGCCTTATCGCTGATTTCCAGGACTGATTCCCATGACATTTGCTACTGTCCTGTTTTATTTTCTGGCCATCGTTCTGGTGGCGGCCGCCTTTCGCGTTATTACCGCTGCAAACCCGGTCACTGCCGTATTGAATTTGATCCTGGCCTTTTTTACCGCTGCGATGCTGTGGATTCTGATCGGTGCGGAGTTCCTTGGCCTGTTATTGGTGCTCGTTTATGTGGGCGCGGTCATGGTGCTTTTCCTGTTTGTTGTCATGATGCTCGACGTGAGAATGGAAAATCTGCGTCATGGTGTGAAAGCGTATTTGCCCATGGGGCTCATTATCGGGTTGATCATGGTGTTGGAAATGGCCTTTGTGCTCATTACGACCTGGGGTGATACCAGTGGTCCTGCCGCTCAGCAGGCCGGATACAACAACACCGTCTCTCTGGGCGAACTGATGTATGGCCAATATTTCTTTGCCGTTGAAGTTGGGGCGGTGATCCTGCTTGTCGGCATGGTGGCCGCCATTGCGCTTACCCTGCGGCGCCGGCGCGACGTAAAACACAGTAATCCGTCGCAGCAAGTGCGAGTGCGAGCCAAAGATCGCGTGCGCCTGGTGAATTTGCCGTCTCAAACTGAAAAGGTCGATGGCGACACGCGCGACCAGGGGGAAAAATAATGACGATTACCTTGGCTCACTATCTGGTTCTGGCGGCCATTCTTTTCTGTATTGGCGTTTTCGGTTTTTTTGTGAATCGGCGAAATTTGTTGATTTTGCTCATGTCCATCGAGCTCATCCTGTTGTCTGCCAATATTAATTTTGTGGCGTTTTCCACCTGGCTGGGCGAGGCCTCGGGCCAGGTGTTCGTGTTCTTTATTCTTACTGTCGCTGCCGCCGAGGCGGCGATCGGCCTGGCTATTTTGGTGTTGCTGTTCCGTAACTTGAACACCATCAATGTTGAAGAACTGGATCACCTGAACGGTTGATGGAATAAATAACTATGAGTTCAACCACTTTATATCTTGTTGTTGCCCTGGCTCCGTTGGTGGGAGCGATATTGGCGGGCCTGTTCGGTACGGGGTTTCTGGGGCGCCAGGTCGGCCGGTCAGCCGCTCACAGCATTACGATTCTGGGTGTGCTGGTTTCCTTCATCGGCTCGGTTGTGGTTTTGTTCCAGGTGCTGAATGGGGAAACCTTCAACGGTGCGGTCTATACCTGGAATGCCATTGGTACCACCTCCATCGAGATCGGTTTTTTAATCGATAGCCTGACGGCTTTGATGATGGTGGTTGTCACGTCGGTTTCACTGATGGTGCATATCTACACCATTGGCTATATGGTGGACGATCCCGGCTATCAGCGCTTTTTCGCCTACATTTCTTTGTTCACCTTTTCGATGCTCATGTTGGTCATGTCGAACAACATGCTGCAATTGTTTTTCGGCTGGGAAGCCGTGGGCCTGGTGTCGTACTTGCTGATTGGTTTCTGGTATACCCGGCCAACCGCCATTTTCGCCAATATGAAGGCGTTTCTCATAAACCGTGTGGGTGACTTCGGTTTCATACTCGGGATTGGCTTGCTGTTCGCGTATACGGGCAGCATGAATTACGACCAGGTGTTTTCCGAGGCGGGTGCACTGGCCGGTACGTCGTTCCCCGGCACCGATTGGTCGCTGATTACGGTTGCGTGCATTTGCCTGTTTATCGGCGCCATGGGGAAATCTGCCCAGGTTCCCTTGCACTCCTGGCTGCCCGATTCCATGGAAGGCCCCACGCCCATTTCGGCATTGATTCATGCGGCAACCATGGTGACGGCCGGCATTTTCATGGTGGCACGCTTTTCGCCGGTATTCGAACTTTCCGATACCGCCCTGTCTTTCATTATTGTGATTGGCGCGATCGGGGCATTGTTCCTGGGCATCCTGGGCATTATCCAGAATGACATCAAGCGTGTTGTTGCCTACTCGACTTTGTCCCAGCTTGGCTACATGACGGTTGCGCTTGGGGCGTCGGCGTATTCGGTCGCCATTTTCCACCTGATGACTCACGCTTTCTTCAAGGCATTGCTGTTCCTGGGCGCCGGTTCCGTCATTATCGGCATGCACCACGATCAGGATATTCGCAACATGGGTGGTTTGCGAAAATACATGCCGATTACCTGGATTACTTTCCTGATGGGGACGCTGGCCCTGGTAGGTACCCCGTTCTTTTCAGGTTACTACTCGAAAGAACACATTATTGAAGCGGCTGGCGCGGCAAATGTGTGGGGCGCTGGGTTTGCCTATTACGCAACCCTGATTGGCGTACTGGTGACTTCGCTTTATTCCTTTCGCGTATATTTTCTTGTCTTCCATGGCAAAGAGCGCTTTCCTGCGCATGGCACGCCAGAGCATGGTAGCCACGGTCACGATGATCATGGTCATCATGGCGGTGCGCCCCATGAGTCACCCTGGGTGGTTACAGTGCCACTCGTCTTGCTGGCGATACCGTCGGTTATTGCGGGTATTTTGTTTGTTGATCCACTTTTGTTTGATGGCTATTTCAGCGGTGTCATTACAACGCTGTCATCACACCCGGCCATGGCGGATCTGGCTGAAGGCTGGCATGGCTGGCTGGCTTACGGGCTGCACGGTTTCATCACGTTACCGTTCTGGCTGGTTGTCGCAGGCTTTGTCATTTGCTGGTATTGCTATATGGTGAACCCAGCAGTGCCGGCTGCCATCAAGTCGAAGCTTGCCGGCCTCAACACCGTGCTGGAGAACAAATACTACGCCGATTGGTTTAACGAACAGGTTATTATGCGCGGCGCGCGGTGCCTGGGTCGGGGGTTGTGGCAAAAAGGTGACCGCGGCTTCATCGACGGTATTCTGGTCAACGGCAGTGCCCATGTAGTAGGCATGTTGGCGGCCGTTAGCCGGCATATCCAGTCCGGCTATATTTATCATTACGCGTTTGCCATGATTATCGGCATTCTGGCGTTTCTAACCTATTTTGTGCTGATGGTTCACTGATGGCTAGCGATATGGCGTCTTCTTCTCTTCCTTGGCTTACATTGTCGATTTTTGTGCCTATCGTGGCAGGCCTGCTGGTACTGCTGCTGGGGCGTGATGATCGGCCGGGCCTGACGCGCTGGCTGTCTTTGGCGGGCGCGGTTCTGGGTTTCCTGGTTACCTTGCCCTTGTATGCGGGCTTCAACAACAATACGGCAGACATGCAGTTTGTCGAGAAAGCGCCGTGGATTGAAACGTTTTCGGTGAACTACCATTTGGGTATCGATGGAATCTCCCTCTGGTTTGTGTTGCTCACGGCTTTCATTACCATTATCGTGGTGGTGGCCGGCTGGGAAGTCATCAAGCGCAGAGTTGCCCAATACATGGCGGCTTTCCTGATTTTGTCCGGTTTGATGATCGGTGCATTTTCTGCGCTTGACGGTTTGCTGTTCTATGTGTTTTTTGAAGCCACCCTGATTCCCATGTACATTATCATCGGTTCCTGGGGTGGACCGAACCGGGTCTATGCCGCATTCAAGTTCTTCCTGTACACCTTGCTGGGCTCGTTGTTGACATTGGTGGCCTTCATCTACCTCTGGCATGCCTCCGGCGGGTCGTTCGATATCCAGACCTGGCACCAGTTGCCGCTGGCCTATACACCTCAGGTGCTGATCTTCCTGGCGTTGCTGGCGGCTTTTGCCGTAAAGGTACCCATGTGGCCGGTACACACCTGGTTGCCCGATGCGCACGTTGAGGCTCCCACGGGCGGGTCAGTTGTGTTGGCTGCGATCATGTTGAAGCTGGGCGCCTATGGTTTTCTGCGCTTCTCGCTACCGATCGTGCCCGACGCCTCGCAGGATCTTGCCTGGCTCATGATCTCGTTGTCGCTGATCGCCGTTATTTACATTGGCCTGGTCGCCATTGTTCAAGACGACATGAAGAAGCTGGTTGCCTATTCTTCCGTTGCACATATGGGCTTTGTGACTTTGGGCTTTTTCATTTTCAACACTGCCGGCGTGGAAGGGGCTATCGTTCAGATGGTTTCGCACGGTTTTGTTTCCGGTGCGATGTTCCTGTGTATCGGCGTGCTTTATGATCGCATGCACACTCGCCGCATCGACGCATATGGCGGGGTGGTGAATGTCATGCCGCGCTTTGTCACCCTGTTTGTGCTGTTTTCCATGGCCAATGCCGGGTTGCCGGCAACCAGTGGTTTTGTGGGCGAATTCACCGTCATTATGGGTGCTGTTGAATATAACTTCTGGATTGGACTGTTGGCGGCCACCGCATTGATTCTGGGCGCCGCCTACTCCTTGTGGATGGTTAAGCGAGTGGCATTTGGCGACATAACCAACGACGAGGTGCGTGGCATGTCGGATATCAACGCACGTGAATTCCTTATTCTGGGCGTGATGGCGGTTGCTGTGCTGTATATGGGTATCTATCCGAAGCCATTTACCGACGTCATGCATGTCTCGGTTGAGGCGCTGCTGCAACATGTCTCTGTTTCGAAACTGTAGGCCTGAATCATTATGCAATATCAATTTTTGTTCTCTATGGCATTACCCGAGATCCTGCTCTTGATTTTGGCCATGGCCGTACTCCTGATCGATGCGTTCAGCGATAGCCAGACCCGTTTGCGCACGTATGGGTTAACCTTGGCCACGTTGGGCATACTGACCGCTGTCAGTGCCTATCAGTGGATGCAGGGTATCGAGGGGGCCACCTTCAGCGGCCTGTATGTGGTTGATGAGTTATCGCATTTTCTGAAAATTGCATCTTATATCGCTGTTGCAGTCACACTGATCTATGGGCGCGAGTATGCCGAGAAACGCGACATGATGGCGCGTGGCGGCGAGTTCTACACACTTACATTGTTTGCGCTTTTGGGCCAGATGGTCATGATCTCGGCCGGTAATTTGCTGACCGTGTATCTGGGCATCGAGCTGATGTCGTTTGCCCTGTACGCGCTGATTGCATTGCGTCGTGATCATGTCCAGTCGACAGAGTCGGCCATGAAGTATTTCGTACTGGGCTCTCTGGCCTCAGGCATATTGCTGTATGGTTTGTCGATGCTTTACGGCGCCACCGCTACGCTTGATCTGGCCGGTATTGCACAGGTAATCGAAAGCGATCAGGCCGAAACGTTACCTTTGGTTTTCGGGCTTGTTTTTGTCGTGGCGGGTTTGGCGTTCAAGCTGGGTGCGGTGCCGTTTCATATGTGGGTGCCCGATGTGTACCAGGGTGCACCCACGTCGGTGACGCTTATCGTAGGCGCCGCGCCGAAGATTGCGGCGTTTGCTATCGTAATGCGTTTGCTGGTTGACAGTTTGCATGGCCTTTCAAGCGATTGGCAGCCGATGCTTATGATTCTGGCGGTGCTTTCGCTTGCCATCGGGAACTTGACTGCGATCGTGCAAACCAACTTCAAGCGCATGCTGGCCTATTCCACGATCTCGCATATGGGGTTTGTGTTCCTGGGTCTGCTGTCCGGCGTGACGCAAGACCAGCCGCTTGTGTCTACAGAGGCCTACGGTGCTGCGCTGTTTTATATGTTGGTTTACGTGCTTACCACGCTTGCCTCGTTCGGTATTATTTTGCTGCTGAGCCGCCAGGGCTTCGAGTGCGAGGAAATTTCCGATTTGAAGGGGCTGAATCAGCGCAGCCCACTGCTGGCCGGCATTCTTTTACTGACCATGTTTTCGCTGGCCGGTATTCCACCGCTGGCCGGGTTCTATGCCAAGCTTACGGTGCTTCAGGCGTTGATCGGGGCCGGACACGTGGCGGTTGCCGTCATTGCCGTGCTGTTCTCGCTTATTGGCGCGTTTTATTATCTGCGCGTTGTAAAAGTGGCGTACTTCGACGAGCCGGAAGAAGGCGCACCTGCTGTGCCAGCCGGAACGGTATCCAGCACGTTAATGTCGGTGAACGGGCTGGCGATTCTGGTTCTGGGTATTTTGCCGGGTGGTTTGATGGCATTGTGCGTTGCGGTTATCGACAGCTCACTCGGGTTTTAAGCATTTTGTTTTGCTTGAGCTTTAACGTAGCGTAATTTAACGGAACATGCCGGGTATGGATATCACGCTTGCCATTGTGCTTTTAGTGGGTTTGTCGTTAGTGACGGCAAACTTGCCCTTTCTGGTCGAGCGGTCATACCTGGTGGTGCCGTGGTCGGCGCCGGGCGGGCGTTTTCCAGGCGGGCCGCTGCGCTGGCTGGAGTCGCTGCTGTTTTTTGCCGTGCTGGTGGTCCTCGGGTGGATTACATGGCGCTGGATTGGCCAAAGCATTGCTGGGCCTTTTGGCCTGGTTTTGCGTGTTGTCGTCATGGGCTTGCTGTTTGGCGCGGTTCTGGCCTACCCAGGCGTGCGTGCGCACAAAACAGGCTTCAAGCCGTTTTTGTTGCGCATGTGCGAAGTCTTCGTTTTTTACTGCCTGATCGGCCTACTGGCCTTTGCTTTCGAGGCCAGTATGGGCAATGTTTTTCAGCAAACCTGGGAGTTCTACGTAATTACGTTGAGTCTTTTCCTGGTAATGGCCTACCCCGGTTACGTTTATCGCTACTTGTTGCGTCGCCGGTAATTATTGCGTGAACCAGTTAAGCACGCCGTCAAGGCCGCTTACATTCAAACTGAACCGCGTCTGTTGCCGCACAATGGGTTTGGCCCGATAAGCCACCGAATAATACGATAGGGCGAGCATTTTCAAATCATTTGCGCCGTCTCCAAGTGCAATGATCTGGCCAGGTTCAGCTTGTGTCGTTTGGGCGAGCCAGGTTAAATGCCTGGCTTTTCCTTGTGCATCTACAATATCGCCCAGAACCTTCCCGGTGAGCTTTCCCCGTTCTATTTCAAGCGTGTTGGCAAAAGCGAAATCAAGCCCCAGTTTTTCTTTAAGACGATCGGTATAAAGCGTAAAGCCGCCCGATACCAGCATGGTTTTCAGCCCTGCAGCTTGCGCCGCCTGAATCAGTTTTTCGGCACCTGCGTTCAAACGCAGCCGTTCCTCGAAGACCCGATCCAGATCTGCTATGGAAACCCCCTGGAGCAAAGCCACGCGGCGCTGCAGGCTCTCGGCAAAGTCTTTTATTTCCCCCCGCATGGCGGCTTCGGTAATGGCTGCAACTTCAGGTTTGCGGCCAACCATATCGGCAATCTCATCGATACATTCGATGTTGATGAGTGTCGAGTCCATGTCCATGGCCAGCACACGGCAGTCCGACAGGGGCTTGATCGCCTCGAGAAACGCGCCATCGACACCGAGTTCCTCGCATGTTTGCGTAACCAGGGTCTGTTCTTCAATATTGATGTTTTGCAGGCAACTGGCCGTGCTGCTTATGCGCTGGATACTTTCTGCCTGCGCCACGGCTGCAATCTTTTCAACATGAGAAGGATTTAAACCGGGTGCTTGAATTACAAGATGGGTCATGGCATAGACGATAGTGATTAAAGTAAAAGAGTCTGTTGTGGGGCAGTCATGCCCGATGAGCGGCTGGATGAGCGGCTATTCAAGTGCTTTCAGAATGCTGCGCAAGGCGGTTATTCTGGTCTCGATAGGTTCTGCCGAGGTGTTTTTTTCGACAGGTTTCATCGTGATTTTCAATTTATCCTGCCCAGCCAGTTTAACGTGACGCTGACTTTGCACCAGTTCAATTATTTTCACCGGATCGACGTTGGGCTTGGCAGAGAACTGAATTAACGCCTGCGCTTCTCCCGCGTCGATTTTAGTAATGCCCAATGGTTCGGCGATCAGGCGCAATTGATGAGAGGTCAGCAAAGTACGGGCTGCGTCAGGCAGTTTGCCGTAACGGTCAATCAATTCCTCCTGAATCGACGTAAGGTCGTCGGCGCACGTTGCATGTGCCATTTTCTTGTAAAGTCCAAGACGCGCGTGAACATCCGGACAGTAGTCAGCCGGCAATAACGTGGGTGCGTGCAGGTTGACTTCGCACTTGATATCGAAAGGCGATTCCAGATCGGGCTCTTCGCCATTTTTAAGTGCCTTGACTGCGGTATTGAGCATATCCGAGTACATTGCGAACCCGACTTCCTGAATATTACCCGATTGCGACTCTCCCAGGACTTCGCCGGTTCCTCGGATTTCCAGGTCGTGCATGGCCAGGAAAAAGCCTGAGCCCAGTTCTTCCATGGCCTGGATGGCTTCAAGTCTTTTCTTGGCGTTGCTTGTAATGGCATCTTCGCCCGGCGTCAACAGGTAGGCGTAGGCCTGGTGATGGGAACGACCAACCCGGCCGCGTAATTGATGCAGCTGGGCCAGCCCCAGACGATCAGCGCGGTGGATAATAATGGTGTTGGCACTGGGAACGTCGATACCCGTTTCAATAATAGTGGTGCACAGCAAGACATTGAAGCGTTGCTGATAAAAGCCCTTCATGACATTTTCCAGTTCACGCTCGGGCAGTTGGCCGTGTGCCACCGCGACACGGGCTTCCGGAACCAGTTCTTCCAATCGCGCCCGGCGATTATGGATGGTGTCGACTTCGTTGTGCAAGAAGTAAACCTGGCCGCCCCGTTTGAGTTCGCGCAAGACGGCTTCGCGAATGGTACTGCCATCTTCGCGACGTACGAACGTCTTGATGGCCAGCCGCTTTTGCGGTGCGGTGGCGATAACCGAGAAGTCACGGATACCCTCAAGCGACATCCCCAGGGTACGGGGAATCGGGGTCGCGGTTAACGTCAATACATCGACTTCGGCCCGCAGGGCTTTCAGCGCTTCTTTCTGGCGAACCCCGAAACGATGCTCTTCGTCGATGATGACCAGGCCCAGCGATTTGTATTTGACGTCTTTGGACAGGATTTTGTGTGTGCCGATCACGATGTCCACTTTGCCGTTTTTGAGTCCTTCGACCGCTGCGTTCACTTCTTTGGTGGAACGAAACCGCGAGAGCTCGACAATATTGACCGGCCAGTCGGCAAAACGATCAGAGAAAGTTTGCGCGTGCTGCTCGGCAAGCAGTGTTGTGGGGCAGAGCAACGCCACTTGCTTGCCATTGGCGACGGCAAGAAAGGCAGCTCGCAGGGCAACCTCGGTTTTGCCGAAGCCGACATCGCCACATACCAGTCGGTCCATGGGTTTGTCGGAGGTCATGTCTTGAAGCACGGCCTCAATTGCGTTGGCCTGATCAATCGTCTCCTCGAAACCGAAACCCTCGGCAAAGGTTTCGTAATCGGTCACGGGCAATTTGAACTGATGGCCGTGACGCGCAGCACGCATGGCGTAAAGCGCCAGCAGTTCGGCGGCGGCATCACGTACGTTCTTTGCCGCCCTGCGCCGTGCTTTGTCCCATTGGCCGGAACCCAGTTGGTGCAGTGGGGCGTGCTCCGGGTCGGTGCCACTGTAGCGCGAGATCACATGCAGTTGAGAAACCGGCACATACAAGGTGCTGCCGGAGGCGTATTCAAGGTGCAGGAATTCCATCGTCCCTTCACCCAGGTCCATGTTGATCAGGCCTTTGTAGCGTCCGATGCCATGGTCTATATGCACGACCGGATCACCCTCGCGCAATTCGGATAAATCGCGGACCATGGCTTCAACATTACTGCCTCGCTCCTGGCCGCGTCGCTGGCGCCGCACCCCATGCGTATGACCTGGGTACAGATTGTTTTCAGTCAACAGCGTCAGTGGCACGTGCGGCATTTGAAAGCCGCGATCCAGGGGGGCGACAGTAAGAATGAAGCCGGGCGCATGCCGCAATGCGTCGTTCAGGGAGTCGATGACTGCATCCGGCTGCAAATCAAACTCAGTGAGCATTTGCAGCAAGGTTTCCCGGCGACCGGCCGAGTCGGCGCAAAGAATAATGTGCCCGCTGGAGTGGGTTACCAGGTGGCGCAGTTTGGCTAGCGGGTCATCCGCACGCCGCGCAACCGCGACATCCGGATTGGCTTGAATTTCAGCATGTTGACCTTCGTCTCCCACGCTGACCCGGGCGAAACCGCCGAGATGCTGAAAAAAGGTTTCCGCATCAAGAAAGAGGGCTGACGGGGGCAGAACGGGCCGTTCCCGGTCACTTTTCAGGAATTGGTAACGGCTATGGGTATCCTGGGTGAAGTGAGTAATGGCGTTTTCAACCAGGCCTACAGTCACGGCAAGGGTATTGGCGCTTAGGTAATCAAACAAAGTGGCCGTTTGTTCAAAAAAAAGCGGCAAGTAATATTCCACCCCGGCGAATGCAATGCCGTTTCCGATATCGCGATAAGGCAGGGCCCGCGAAGGATCTCCTTCGAAAATCTCGCGAAAGCGGGCGCGGAATTGATTACGAGCCTGTTCGTCCATGGGGAATTCCCGCCCTGGCAAGAGCTGGACTTCTTTGACCGGATAAATACTGCGTTGCGTGTCAACGTCAAAGCTGCGAATGGTTTCAATCTCATCATCGAACAAGTCGATGCGATACGGTACAGCCGAGCCCATGGGGAAAAGGTCGATCAGCCCACCGCGGATGCTGAATTCTCCGGGTGCGGTAACCTGACTCACATGCGTATAGTTGGCCAACATGAGTTGTTGCCGCAACGCTTCTTCATTCAGCGAGTCTCCCTGCCGAAAGGAAAAGGTATATGCTGCCAGGAATGAGGGCGGGGGCAGACGGTATAGCGCCGTGCTGACGGGCACGGTCAGGATGTCGACCTTTTGCTGCATCAGGGCATGCAGCGTGTGCAGCCGCTCTGAAATGAGGTCCTGATGCGGCGAAAACCCATCGTAAGGCAGCGTTTCCCAGTCGGGTAACGGCCTGACTTTCAAGTCGGGGTTGAATAAGTGAATTTCGTCGGCCAGGCGTTGCGCGGTTAATGGTTCGGCGCAAAGAACGAGAATAGGACGCTTGGCCTGTGTACTGAGTTCGGCAAGTAACCATGCGTCGCCCGAGCCGGCCGGTGGCGGTATGGCATATCGCGCACCGGGTTTGACGGCCTTGAGCAGTTCAGGCAAGGAGGGCAGCAAATTGGGGACGACTTGAGCGTCGGAAAATATTTCAGTTGTCATTTCACTGTGCATTATAAAATCGGTTTGTTATGTCGAAGAAAATTATTGCGATTGTGCCCGCCGCCGGAGTGGGGCAGCGCGCCCTGGATACCTCTACCGCCGACAATGTCGTGCCCAAGCAGTATCGATTGCTCAAGGGCAAGCCAATGTTGCGCTGGTCGGTACAGGCGGTGTTGGCCGATTCGCGGGTTGAACAAGTCAGGGTTGTCGTCGCTCCGGGCGATCTGCGGGCCCAGGCCGTGCTTGAAGGTCTGGAGAGGGTGGTTGTGCGTCCGGTGGGCGGGCAAACACGCGCCGAAACCGTGTCCGCAGGGCTGGTTGATGCCGGGCTAGGCAATGACGATTGGGTTTTGGTCCACGATGCTGCGCGACCAGGTTTGCCGCTATCCAGTTTGAAGCTCCTGATTGATACTTGTCTGTATGAACAGCAGGGTGGTTTATTGGCCCTGCCGGTTGCAGATACAGTAAAAAAAGCCCACAAGGCAGCCGCATTTACGCCGACTGACGGGTGTGTTTTAACCGGCACCGCCGGCAAGCCTGCGCTTCGTTATGCCGTTGCTGCAACGCTCTCGCGGGAGTCATTATGGCTGGCTCAAACACCCCAGATGTTTCCTGCCGGCCTCTTGCATAATGCGTTTGTCCGTGCGTACCGTGCCAGCGTTGAAATTACCGATGAAGCGTCGGCTGTCGAGCATTACGGCGTTGAGCCACGCCTGATTCCGGGCGATCCGCGCAACTTTAAGGTAACGTGGCCAAGTGATTTTGATTTGATGGAAAAATGGTTATGAGTTTGTCTATTCGCGTAGGGCAGGGGTTTGATGTCCATTCACTTGTTGTGGGCCGCCCTTTGATTCTGGGCGGTGTGACGATTCCCTATGAAAAGGGGCTGCAAGGACACTCAGATGCCGATGCCTTGTTGCACGCGCTGACCGACGCCTTGCTGGGTGGAGCGGGCCTAGGAGATATTGGCCGTCATTTTCCCGATACCGACCCGCGTTTTGAAGGGGCAGACAGTCGTCTGCTGTTGCGAACGGCTTATTCGCTGGTGCGCAAAACGGGCTGGGTGGTGGGCAATATCGACGCCACACTCCACGCGCAGGCACCCAAAATGGCGCCTTATGTCGCGGATATGATTCAACATATTTCGGATGATCTGCAAATTGACGCCGACCAGGTCAATATCAAGGCGAAGACAAATGAGGGGCTGGGTTACCTTGGGCGCAAGGAAGGAATTGCCGCTAATGTCAGCGTACTGTTATTCCGTTCCTGACGCTTTACAAGGTTTCGCCGCCCGGCTCACGGCCACAAGCGCATAGTTCTTCAGTTTGCAGGGCATCAAGAATACGCAGAATTTCCTTCGGGTTGCGGCCTACATCAAGCGTGTTCACCGATACATGTTGAATTGCGTTGTCGGGGTCGATAATGAAAGTTGCGCGTAAAGCGACACCTTCATTACGTTCGCGGATGCCCAATTGGTCGATCAGCGCACCACTTGTGTCGGCGAACTGAAAATGGGCAAGCCTGGCCAGTTCGTCGTTTTCACGACGCCACGCCAGTTTGACGTGTTCGTTATCAGAGGAGCCGCCCATGAGAATGGCGTCGCGCTCCTCGAATTGTTCAGTCAGGTCGTTGAAGCCGATAATCTCGGTGGGGCAAACGAAAGTGAAATCTTTCGGATAAAAATACACAACCTTCCATTTGCCGGGGAATGAACTCTCCGTGATGTCCTCGAAGGCAGACACCCCGTTTTCTTCATGCTGATTAAAGCCGGGTTTCACGCCGATAACCTTGAAAGGCTCCAGTTTGTCTCCCACTGTTTTCATGTGCACTCCTGCGAGGTTTTCCGGGGCACAGGTTTTGTGCCTTCTGCGTTGATTGTAAGCGATTCAGCCGATTTTAGTGGCGCGCAAGGGGAAGGGTAATACGTGCAACAAGGCCACCTGAAGGCGGCGAGACCAGCGTAAGCCGGCCTCCGACGTGGCCCAGGAGGCGTTCAACGATCGCCAGTCCCAACCCTGCTCCGCTGACGCCGGTTCGTGCCGCTTCCCCGCGTGAAAAAGGACGCAGCAGCCGTTCGATCTCCGACGCTTCGATGCCGGCGCCTTTATCACTGACTTCGATGAAGGTTTGTAATCGTTCCTGTCTTGCACTCAAATGAATGCGGCAACTGTTGTCGGTCGGTGAGCGGCCATAGCGGCGGGCATTTTCGATAAGATTGCCCACAATGCGCTTCAGGTCATGCGCAGTGATGCGGGCCGTGAGTTTGTCGGGGATGTCGGCAGTAAGGTGGCCTCCCAGTGCTTCCGTATGTGTTCTCTCACGTTCGTAGATATCTTGCAGAACCTTGGAAATATCAATCCCTTTTTCAGGCAGGGCGGCTGCGGGACGGGCGTACTCCATGAGTTGGCCGATACTGTGATCGACCTGCGCCAAATCTTCGTCGATTGCCTGGCGTGCTTCGTCATCGACGTTGCTCATTTCGATTTCCAGACGCATTCGGGCCAGGGGCGTGCGCAAGTCGTGGGAAATGCCCGCCAGCATAATTTCGCGATCGGCTTCGATCCGCCGCAGGTCGCTCAGCATCCGATTGAAAGCATCGTTCATTTCGCGCACTTCAAGCGGGCCTGCCTGCGGTAGCGGTGACGGTATCTGCCCACGGGCAACCTGCCGCGCAACCCGGGCCAGTTGTGCGAGGGGGCGATTGACGAAGCTGACGCTGATCGCAGACCCGATGAGGGCCAGCAGGAGTGCGGTGGCCCCCCACCAGAACCACTGCACGCCGACCGTCAAGCCAAGTTGCTCGCGATCGAACACCAGCCAGTACTGGTCGTCTTCAATATCGAAGCTGACCCAAATACCAGGCACCTGATTGACCGACCACATCACCTGTGCATTGGGACCCAGGCGCGTTTTGATTTCTTCAACAACATGATCCCAGTAGCTGGATTTCGGGATCGGCTCGAGTTCATCGGTGAGTTCGCGTGGTTGAACACGCAGGCTTTCCTTGGTGGCTAAATCCAGCAGGAGTGCCGGTCTGACTTCTTGCGGTGCGTAAATCAGCGCGGAGCGTGTAATGCTGACCGATGTAGTAACCCGCTGCGCCATCTGGGTTGCGCGAGGGCCTTCTTCCATACTGAAAAAAACGTGCAGCCATGTTCCCAGGCTCACCAGCATTAGAAATGCGAGAAGCAAAAAAGAACGGCTGAAAAGACTCAGCCGGATCTTTGAGGTAAATCGCTGCACCTGTTTTCTCAGAAGCGGCATTTGGGTTTAGTTACCGCCATCGGGGATAAAAACATATCCCAGCCCCCACACGGTCTGAATGAAAATGGGTTTTGACGGGTTGGGCTCGATGAGTTTGCGCAGCCGGGATATTTGTACATCAAGGCTGCGGTCGAACGCCTCATATTCACGTCCACGCGCCAGTTCCATGAGTTTGTCGCGTGAAAGTGGAATCTTTGGATGGCGCGCGAATACTTTCAGTACAGAAAATTCGCCTGTTGTGATGGGGATGGGCTCGTTGTTGCGTGTGAGCGTGCGCGTGGACAGGTTCAGCACGTAAGGCCCAAACTCAATGGCTTCGTTGTCCTGGCTGGGTGCGCCGGGATGCTCTTCGGTACCACGGCGGCGTAAAATGGCATTCACGCGAGCCAAAAGCTCACGCGGATTGAACGGCTTGGATAAATAGTCGTCGGCCCCCATTTCAAGCCCGACAATGCGATCAATTTCTTCAGCCTTGGCCGTCAGCATAATGATGGGCGTGTTGTCGTGGCTGCCGCGCAAGCGTCGGCAAATAGACAAGCCGTCTTCCCCGGGCAGCATGAGGTCGAGGACCAGAAGGTCGAAGTGCTCACGCTGCCAGAGCTTGCTCATTTCTTTTGCATCTTCAGCGACAAATACGTTGAAACCTTGTTCAGATAAATAGCGACGCAATAGGTCGCGAAGACGTGGATCGTCATCGACGACCAGTATTTTTCGGGCAGGAGACGGGTTCTGTGTGTTCATGGTCGAAAATGTAACAGGGACGGGCACGCCCGTATAGTAGCTGGTAGCAAGATATTACATAATTTTCATTCTTTTAAAGCTTATCATTGCCTTGGTGCTTTTGGTAATTTTTTTCAAGGCGGTGATTGCAATCTTGGTGGCGGCATGGCGTCATGGCACAACTGGCATAAAATGCCGGCATGGCCTTCAATCTGATTGCATTTGAAACTTCGACAACGACCTGCAGCGTGGCGCTCTTGACCAGGCGCGACGGCAGGCTGCATGTTGCCGGTGCGAGCCACGAATCGCAGGGACACGCCGAACACGTTTTACCGCTGGCGCAGCGCCTGCTGGACCAGGCCGGGCTCACGCGCAACGATCTCGATTTAGTGGCTTTTGGCCAGGGTCCGGGCGGGTTTACCGGATTGCGGGTGGCTTGCGGGGTTGCTCAGGGCATAGCGTATGCGCTGGGTGTGCCGGTGGTGCCTGTACCGACACTACAGGCCATCGCCGCAGCGGCAGGTCCGGCCGGGGCCTCGGGAGTATGTCGCATCGTGGTTCAGGATGCGCGGATGAACGAACTCTATGTCGCTGCCTATTGGCTTGCCTCCCCTGCAGGAGAACCATCGGCGGCCTGGCAGGAGGTTCAGCCGTGTGTTCTGATAGCGGCCGAGGATTTTCTATTTTGGCTGGATCAGCAAGCCCGTTCGTGGTCGTTGCCTGGCCCGGTCGGCTGGGTGGAAATGACGGGCGACGGCATCCAGGCCCACCCTGCGCTAAAGGCTGCAGCGTCAGTTGTGATGGGTGGCAACACTTATCTGGTGCAGTTGCTGATGGAGTCTCGTTTTGATGCAGGGTCAATTGCGTTGCAGGGTTTGCAATTATTTGAATCGGGTAAGTGTGTGACGCCTTCGGAGGCTGCGCCCTTGTATGTGCGCGATAAAGTCGCGTTTACGACGCAGGAGCGGCAAAAAGGGCTAGGTGGTAACCCAAGGGTGCGCGGCAAGTTGCGGATTGAGCCAATGCGTCCAGAACATCTGGACGAGGTTGTCGATATCGAGGCAAGTGTTCAATCTTTTCCCTGGACGCGCGGCAATTTTGCAGACGCCCTGAGCGCGGGCTACGGTGCCTGGGTTGCACTTCAGGACGACAAGGTGGTCGGATTCAGCGTCGTGATGTTTGCGCCGGATGTGGCCCATTTACTGGTAATCGCAGTGGCGCCCCGGTTTCAGCGCGGAGGCGTGGGCTATGTTCTCCTGCGCCACAGCGAGCAGGCTGCCCGCGATCACGGTCTGATTTCAATGTTGCTGGAAGTTCGCCAGTCGAACGCAAAGGCATTGAATTTTTATCATAACCGTGGCTTTCAGTCGTTGAGCGTCAGAAAGGGATACTATCCGGCGGCCAAGTCGCCAAGGGAAGATGCGCTGGTTTTGCAGAAAGACTTGAGCGAGGGTGGACATCATGACGGCACCTGAAAGACGGTCATCCCTAACACCAGTGCAACTGGCGTGGCTGCAGGAGTTGGGTCTTGATCGACGCATGCTGCAAGTTACGTATGAAACGACCCAGCCCGCCAGTGAACCATATTCAAAGTCTCAACAGGCTTCAAGCAAGCAGGCGACGGCAAGGCTCGGGCGGGCACGACCTCAGGAGACAGCCGCCTCGCTTGAACGGCAAACGGCATCGGTTGCCGCCCATCAGGTGATTTTGCCACCCGACCTTCAGTCTTTGAAAGCCGAGGCGATGGGATGTACTCGTTGTGGCTTGCACGCAGGACGCCATCAAGTCGTTTTTGGTGAGGGTTCAACTGATGAGCCCGATTGGATGGTGATAGGGGAAGCGCCGGGCGAACACGACGAGCAGGTCGGATCACCTTTTCAAGGTGCTGCGGGGCGATTGCTGCAAGTGGTTTTCGACGCATCGGGGCTGACCGGGCATTCTTCGTTCTACTACACGAACGCAGTGAAGTGCCGGCCTCGTGCCGGGCGTGTTCCCAGGAAAGAAGAAATAGAAACCTGCGTACCGTTTTTACATGCGCAAATCGACCAGATTCGACCCAAGGCCATCTTGGTGCTGGGCTGGTTGGCCGCTTCGGCAGTTTTGCATGAAAAGGGTAGCATTGAACAACTGCGTGAGCGGATACATACATATACCGCGTCGCATGGGGCCATTCCGGTGGTTGTTACCTATCACCCTGCCGCGCTGTTACTGCGCGCCCGGCATAAAGCGCAGGTTTGGCGCGATATGCTCTTGGCACGGCAGTTGAAGGAAGGCGCAATTCAAAAGCCTGGATAATCAGGCGCTGCATTAATGCAACGCCTGGCCATGCCCATGTTGCCCGATTTGGTCTTTTAAAGACGGATCGCGCTTCTGGTTCAGGTAGTGCCAGCGAGTAAAAACAATCATCAGCAGGGCAACCAGCAAGCCAAAAATGACGATAATGATGTTGATGGGCAAGTTGAGCCAAAGCAGTAAGCTGTAGATGCCCAGCATTAACAGAATGTTCAATTGCTCATTGAAATTTTGCACTGCGATGGAGTGACCCGCCGAGAGCAGTACATGCCCACGATGTTGCAACATGGCATTCATGGGGACAACGAAAAACCCCGACAGCGCCCCGATCAGAATCAATAAGGCGTAGACAGTCCAGGGGGAGTAGACCAGGGGCATGAGCAGAACGACAAAACCCATTACCACGCCCAGCGGCAATACCAAGAAGGCTTTCTTTAGTGGTACGCGTCCGGCAAAAACAGCCCCTACAACGGTCCCGACAGCGGCGACCCCCATGAGTATCGAGGCCTGGTCGAGGCGATAGCCAAGGTGTTGAGCCCCCCACTCAATAAGAATCAGCTGTAAGGTGGCCCCAGCGCCCCAGAACAATGTAGTGACAGCCAGCGAAATTTGCCCCAGTTTGTCGCTCCACAACGTTTTGACGTAATAACTGAATTCGCGAATCAGTTTGAGTGGATGGGTCTGTTGTTTCGGGTAACTAATGTTGGTATTTGGAATCAGAAGATTGCAGGCCGCCGCCATGAAATAAACCAGGCCTATGACGAAAATGGCTGCTTCACCCCGACTTTCCACCACACTTCCAATAATCGGGTTGCCTAGCAAGACGGCGGAAACACTGGGGTTGATCAGCACACCGCCAAGCACGGTGCCGAAAATAATACTTAAAACGGTCAGGCCTTCAATCCAGCTGTTGCCTTTCACGAGTTGATCGGGCGGCAGCATTTCCGTCACGATGCCGTATTTTGCAGGCGAGTAGGCTGCCGCACCAACGCCAACCAGCGTGTAGGCGCAGAATATCAGGGCCAGCTGTCCGGCCACCTCAAAGCCCAGGCTTTGGTAACTGAACATAATGATGCAGCCCATGACCTTGACGGCATTGGTTGCAAACATGACCTTCCCCTTCGGGAAGGAGTCGGCAAAAGCGCCTACGAAGGCGGCCAGCACTACATAGGCAAGGGCGAACCACCATTTCATCATTGGCGCCATCCAGTCGGGCCCTTGAAGGTCAACAATAATTGCGATAGCGGCGATCAGCAATGCGTTATCAGCCAGCGACGATAGCGCCTGGGCTGCCATGACCAGATAAAAACCTTTTTTCAATCTAAACGCCCCAGTTGCGGGTTAGAGGGCCCGGGTAGCAGGAAACCATGCGTGACATGCATTTTAAGGAACTTTTAAGCTATGTTAGAAAGTTTAGGTACAGAGTATAGCGCCCTGACTGACGTGCTTTGTCCTGGGGTATCATACAAACGATAAAATTCGACCTTTTTGTAATCGTTTTGAACACTCTTGCATTGTGCGTCTAACTCAAATCAAGCTTGCTGGCTTTAAGTCGTTTGTTGAGCCCACGGTCATCCCAACGCCCAGTCAACTGGTTGGGGTGGTGGGTCCCAACGGTTGCGGCAAGTCGAATATTATCGATGCAGCGCGTTGGGTGCTCGGTGAGACCCGTGCGTCGGAGTTGCGTGGGGAATCCATGCAAGACGTCATTTTCAATGGGTCGGGTCATCGCAAAGCCGCTGCAAGGGCGTCGGTTGAACTCGTGTTCGACAACAGCGACGGGCGTGCATCGGGGCAGTGGGGTACGTATGCTGAAATTGCTGTAAGGCGTGTTTTGACGCGTGATGGCACCAGCAGTTATTACATCAACAATCAGCAGGTACGCCGCCGCGATATTCACGATATCTTCCTGGGTACGGGGCTGGGTACCCGGGGTTACGCCATTATTGGCCAGGGCATGATTAACCGGCTCATCGAGGCGCGCCCGGAAGATCTTCGTGTTTATCTCGAGGAAGCGGCGGGCGTCTCCCGCTACAAAGAGCGTCGCCGTGAAACCGAAAACCGCCTGGCCGATACGCGTGAAAACCTAAGCCGGGTTGAGGATATTTTGCGAGAGCTGGATACCCAGTTGGAAAAACTGGAGGCGCAGGCGCAAGTGGCAGCCCGCTATCGGAGTTTGCAGGAAGAGGGTGAACGCAAACAGCATGTTTTATGGCTCTTGAAGGAAGAGGGCGCGCGTACTGACCAAAAGACACGTTTTGCCGCCATCGAGAAAGCGCAAACTGAACTGGAAGCCGCTGCAGCTGGCCTGAGAAAGATCGAGTCTGAGCTTGAGTCGCGTCGGCAGGCGCACTATGCCGCCAGTGATCGGGTTCATGCAGCCCAGGGCAAGCTCTATGAAACGGGCGCGCAGGTAAGCCGCCTGGAGGCTGAAATTCGCCATGTGGTGGATTCGCGCGCAAGGGTGCAGGCGCGTCGCACTCATCTGGAAACGCAGCAGCAGGAATGGCAGGCCCAGCAAACACACTGCGAGGAACAAATTGCCGCCTCGGAAGCGGCGCTGGAAGAAGCCGCAGCTCAAACAGAAGAGCTTGGGCTCCAGGTTGAGGAAGCTTCGGCGGCGTTGCCTGGTATCGAAGACCGGGTGCGTTCGGCGGGTGCCGCCCGCGAGGACATGCGCTCGGGCTTATCCCGCATCGAGCAGGATCTGGCTTTAGCGGCGCAATCTCAACGTGATGCTGATCGCCAGCTCGATGCGCTGGTGGTGCGTCGGGAACGGCTGGAATCCACGTTGCGTTCGCTCGACGCGCCCGACCCCGAGCGGATCGAGCAGTTGGCGGGCGATATGGAAATGTTGTCGGGCCAGCAAGAGGAGGCCCAGGCGCGTTTGCTGGAGCTTGAGGAGCGCCTGCCTGAACTGGATGAAGGGCGTCGCGAGGCGCAACGTGGTGCGCAGGAAGAATCCGCCGCGCTGGCGCGTCTTGAAGCGCGTTCAACCGCTCTGGAGAAATTGCAGCAAGATGTGCAAACGCAAGGCAAGCTTCAGCCCTGGCTTGAAAAGCATGGGCTGTCGGATATGTCGCGCTTGTGGCAGCACTTAAGTATAGAGTCCGGCTGGGAGCCTGCGCTGGAAGCCGCGCTGGGCGACGTGATGGGAGCGCTGGAAATGCGCCAGTTGGAAATGGCACAGGCATTTGTCAATGATCCTCCTCCCTCCAGACTCGCCTTTTACCAGCACCCGGTCGCAGGTAAACAACCGGAAAATAGTGCTTCGCTAACGCCTTTGTCGAGTTTGCTGCGCGTTAATGACGCCGACTTGCGCAGTTTGCTGGAGCATTGGCTGGCGAATGTTTATATCGCCGAGTCGATTACGCAAGCCATGAGCCTGCGTCATGCTTTGCCTGGGCACCAGGGTTGTTTCGTTGTGTCCTCGGGGCATGTCGTTGATGCTCACAGCATTCGTTATTATGCGCCCGATACCGAGCAGGCCGGCATGCTGGCCCGGCAAAAAGAAATTGCCAATTTGCAAAAGCAAATCAAGGCGCGTCAGTTGATGGCCGACCAGGCGATCTCGTTTGTGGCGCGAGCAGAGGCCGCCTGGAACGAGGCCGGTCAGGCGCTGCCCCCGGCACGTACCCGGTTGGCCGAAATGACCCGCCGTCTGCACGATGTCCAATTGGAGCACGCCCGGCTTGTTCAGCTTGCCGAGCAATCCGGACAGCGGGCAACCCAGATTCGTGAAGAGTTGACTGAGCTTGCGGCTCAAACAGAAACGTTGCATGGGGTGCGCGAAGAGGCCGAAATGCGTTTCCAGTCGCTTGATGAATTGCTGGCTGAACACCAGGGGCGCTTTGAAGAGGCGCAGATGTCGGGTGAGGCGCTTGCCAATGAAGCAGAGCAAGCGCGCCTGCGTGTGCGAGAGCTTGAACGCCGGGTTCAGGAGTCTGAGTTTGCCGAACGCACCTTGCAAACACGTATCGACGATTTACGTCGCAATGCCGGTCTGGCACGCGAGCAAGGCAGCAAAGCCGTCAGCGAGTTGGCCTCGTTGCAAAGTGAACTGGCTGAACTTGATGCCTCGGCCGCTCAAGCCGGGCTGCAAGGCGCGCTTGAAGAGCGTGCGGCGTGTGAAGAGGTGTTGAGTCAGGCCCGAATCGAGCTTGATAATCTGGCCGCAGGGTTGCGTGAGGCTGATGAGACACGGCTTGCGAATGAACGGCAGTTGGAGCCGCTGCGCGCCAGAATTACCGAATTGCAATTGCAGGAACAGGCGTCAAGACTGGCGGTAGAACAGTTTTCGGAACAGCTTGACGCTCATCAGGTCGATCGTCATATGCTTCGACGGTTTTTGGACGAGCAGTCAGAGTCCTGGTTGCGCGTGGGATGGTTGCAGTCCGAGGTTCAGCGTATTTCACGTGAGGTCGACGCCCTGGGTGCCGTCAATCTGGCTGCCCTGGAAGAGTTGGGACAGGCGCGTGAACGTAAATCTTATCTAGACTCCCAGCATACCGATTTATGCAACGCAATTGAGACGCTGGAAGACGCAATCCGGAAAATCGACCGTGAAACCCGTGCGTTGCTGCAAGAGACATTCGATACAGTGAATCAGCATTTTGGTGAGTTGTTCCCCAAATTGTTTGGTGGCGGTGAGGCCAGGCTTATTATTACCGGCGAGGAGATCCTTGATGCCGGTGTTCAGGTGATGGCGCAGCCCCCGGGCAAACGTAACAGCACGATTCATTTGTTGTCGGGTGGTGAAAAGGCATTGACCGCGACAGCTTTGGTGTTTGCACTGTTTAAATTGAATCCTGCGCCGTTTTGTTTGCTCGACGAGGTTGATGCGCCGCTGGATGATGCCAACACCGAGCGCTATGCGAATCTTGTAACAAGTATGAGCGAGCAAACGCAGTTCCTGTTCATCTCACATAACAAAATTGCCATGCAGATGGCACGGCAATTAATTGGTGTCACAATGCAGGAGCAGGGTGTGTCGCGCATTGTTGCCGTTGATATCGAGTCTGCCATGCAGTTGGCGCAAGCGTAATGATTACACTAGGAAAACCATGAAACCGCCAAGCGGAGTGCGTACATGAGTGATTTGCAGATCGGGCTGGTGGCCCTGGGGGTTGTCCTGATTCTTGCCGTAGTGGCTTTTAACTGGTGGCAAGACCGGCGCGTGCGTCGGCATATGCAAGAGAATTTTCCGCAAACAGACGAAGACCCCCTGTTTGGGGGCTTGCCGCCGACGGTGGGTCGTCGTGAACCAGGCTTGCGCGAAAGTCTCGAGGTTACGGCGCAAGCCGAGCCAGGCGACGACGACGGCGAAGAGGTCGATCCTTTATGCGAGGCGGTTATCGATGTGGTGTTCACACAGCCGGTTTCCGGGGCTCAATTGAAAGATGCGACGCGGACTCTGGCGGTCAGTTCCAGCAAGCCGGTGCGTATCTTTGCAGAGACCACAATGGGAGTGCATCGCGCAGGCTTGCGTGCCGACGAATCATGCGTGTCTATTCAACTGGCGATTTTGCTGGCCAATCGCGCCGGTCCGCTCACCGATGTCGAATGGTCTCGCCTCTGGACTGCTGCGCAGGGATTGGCAGAGCGGTTTGATGGCGCTGTCGAGGGGCCCGAGCAAGACGAGGTGGTCAGTCGCGCTGCACGCCTGGATGAACTGTGCGCCAACCTAGATGCTCAAGTGGGACTGGCGGTGCAGCTCGATGGAGCGCAGCCACTGGCAAAAGTGTGTTCCGTTGTGGAAGACACCGGTTTTGTGATGTGGGCAAATCAGTATGTATGGGTAGCCGAGTCCGGGCAGGCGCGTTTTGCCCTCCTGTTCGATGGCGAGGCGGCTGCGGGTTTTCAGGGGGCGAGCGTTTCGCGTCTTGACTTGTTGCTTGATATTCCAAACAGCCCCAGCGATACCCAGGCTTTCAGCCGGATGGCGGGCGTGGGTCGTGACCTGGCCCAGCGTTTCCAGGCGCAATTGGTGGATGACCAGGGGCGTCCTGTCAGCGAGTCGGCCGATGCTCGTATCGACGAGCAGCTTACACCGCTTTATGCTCGCTTGGAGCAGGCCGGATTCACGCCAGGTGATGAACGTACGGCAAGGTTGTTTTCGTGACGGCTGCATTATTTGATATTCCGAAAACAGTGATCGAGAAGGTCGCTCATTTGCGCGAGGAGATCGCGCTGCACAATCATCGGTACTATGTTCTTGATGCCCCTGTAATTTCAGATGCGCAATATGACAAGCTGATGCAGGAACTGGCCGACCTGGAAGGGCAATATCCGCAATTGATTACGCCCGAGTCACCAACCCAGCGTGTGGGTGCAGCCCCACTTGATGCTTTTGACAGCGTGCAGCATAAAGTACCGATGTTGTCGTTGGGCAATGGTTTTGAACCAGAGGATATCCAGGCGTTCGACCGGCGCGTCGCGGAGGGCTTGTTGGGCAGCGGCTTGCTGAAAGACAGCGAGCAGGTGGCATATCATGCCGAATACAAGTTCGACGGACTGGCTGTGAACTTGCGCTATGAGGCGGGCAGGCTGGTGCAGGCGGCTACGCGTGGCGATGGCCGCGAAGGGGAAGACATTACTTCCAATATCCGCACTTTGCGCTCTGTGCCGCTGCAGCTGAAACAGGGCTATCCCAATGTGCTTGAAGTGCGTGGCGAGGTATTCATTAACATTGGCGACTTTCAGCGCCTGAATGAAAATCAGCAGGCGCGTGGCGAGAAAGTTTTTGTGAATCCGCGGAATGCTGCCGCCGGCAGTCTGAGGCAGCTTGACCCGCAAATTACGGCGCGTCGTCCGTTGCGCTTTTTTGCGTACGGATGGGGTGAAATCGATACTGAGATACGTGCCACGCAAGCCGATATGCTCGACTGGTTCGACAGCCTGGGTTTGCCGGTGAATCGAGATCGTGAAGTGGTCAGAGGCGCGCAGGGCATGCTGGATTTCTACACTCGTGTCGGACAGCGGCGCGCTTCGCTGCCTTTCGACATTGATGGTGTGGTCTACAAGGTGAATTCGCTCGAGGCGCAGGAAGTACTGGGTTTCGTTGCGCGCGCGCCGCGTTTTGCCATTGCCCACAAGTTTCCGGCACAAGAGGAAACTACAGTGCTGCTGGGTATCGATATTCAGGTTGGACGTACGGGGGCGATTACGCCCGTGGCCCGACTGAAGCCGGTATTTGTAGGCGGGGTCACCGTTACCAACGCCACTTTGCATAACGAAGATGAAATTCGACGCAAAGACGTGCGTATCGGCGATACGGTGGTTGTGCGGCGAGCAGGGGATGTCATTCCCGAAGTGGTTGGCCCTGTAACGCAGTTACGTCCTGCTGATGCAGCTTTTTTTGTTATGCCAGCGCATTGTCCTGTATGCGGTTCCATGATTCACCGGCTTGAAGGTGAAGCGGTCTCTCGCTGTACCGGTGGGCTTTTTTGCGCTGCGCAACGTAAACAGAGTCTGATACATGCTGCGGGCAGAAAGGCGCTGGATATCGAGGGCTTGGGTGAAAAGCTGGTTGAGCAACTGGTCGATAGCGAACGGGTGAAATCGATTGCCGATCTATTTTCGCTGCGTTTTGAGGATTTATTGAATTACGAGCGCATGGGGCGCAAGTCGGCTGAAAATCTCGTGAAAGCGATCGATGCCGTGCGAAAGCCGCCATTAGGCCGCCTGCTGTTTTCATTGGGTATCCGTCATGTGGGCGAAACGACAGCGCGTGATCTGGCGCGACACTTCGGGTCCATCCAGGCCATTATGGATGCCGACGAAGAGGCTTTGATGGCCGTTCCGGATGTGGGCCCCGTCGTGGCCAGGTCGGTGCTGGAGTTCTTTGCTGAACCGCATAACCGTGAAGTGATCCATTCACTTGAGCGGGCGGGGGTCAGCGCTACGCTGGAAAGCGAACCAAACCGTCAGTTGCTGGCAGGAAAAACGTTTGTGCTAACCGGCACGTTACCTTCGCTGACGCGAGACGAGGCCACGCGCATGATTATGGCCGCCGGTGGCAAAGTAAGCGGTTCGGTGTCGAAAAAAACCGCCTATGTGGTTGCCGGCGAGGATGCAGGCAGCAAGCTGGCCAAGGCCCGTGAGCTCGGGGTGGCCATTGTTGATGAACAAGGTTTGAAAGACTTGCTGGCCCAGGTTTAATTCTTACCTGGGCTCAGCGTCAGCCTTGTTGAAGTGGCCAGGATTTATTGGATCTTGGCTTTTTCCATTAACTCTTCCTGGTATTGCGACAGTTTTTCCTGTTGCAGCATTTCCTGTAACTGGGGTTTAACTTCAGCCAGTGTGGGGAAAGTGACCGGACGGATATCTTCCACTTCAATAATATGCCAGCCAAATTGAGACTTGACCGGGTCGCTGGTACGTTGGCCTTTTTCCATGCCTTCAACAGCCTGGGCAAACGGCGGCACGTAGCTGCTTGTTGTCGACCAGCCTAGATCACCACCCTGGCTGCCAGTGCCTTTGTCGATCGAGTTTTCTTTGGCGGCATCTTCAAAAGTGACTTCGTTTGCGTCGATTTTGGTGATCAGGTCGCGGGCAGTTTGCTCGTCTTCAACCAGGATATGCCGGATCTTGTACTCTTGACGATCCGACTGCGCTTTCTTGATGGCCTCGTACTCTTCTTCAATCTGTTTATCCGTGACGGGATTTTCCTCGAGATAGTCTTCCATGAGCGCGCGAACAAGAATACCTTGGCGGGCCAGTTCCAGCTCCTGGCGAACTTCGGGATTTTTATCGATGCCGGCGCGTTCAGCTGCCTGCACCGCCACCAGACGGCCAATCATTTCTTGTTTAACCTGTTCGCGCAGTTCAGGAGACTCTTTGGCACCCTGGCTTACCAGCAAGCTAATAAACTGGTCGAGTTGGTTCTGGGTAATGGTTGTGCCATTAACGGTGGCCACATTCTGGGCGTACAGCGGCGCCGAAATGGCAAAAGCAGCAGCGAACATAACAAGTTTCTTCATACACATCCTTAAGCGTTGGCTGTGGCCACGATGGCCAAAGCATGAATGGGGAAAGGGATAAGATCCTGGAGCCGATCATACACGAGCCGATGACGGGCAAGGGGGCGCAGGCCGTTGAATTGCGGACTGCTGATAATGACGCGGAAATGACTGGCTCCGGATTCGGCGCCGGCATGGCCTGCGTGAAGGTGCGACTCATCGATGATTTCGAGCTTGGACGGCGCAAGCGTTTGTAAACGTTCGCGAACCAGCTGGAGACGGTCTTGTGTAGGGGAAGGGGCTGTTTGATTCATGGGGTATCTTTCATGTGGCGACTCAGCCAGATGGATTGCACGACAACAAAAATCAGTAGCAGGGCCATAAGGCCGAAAACCTTGAAGTTGACCCACTGCGATTCCGAAAACCGGCCTGAAAATGCAACGTAAAGGTTTAATGCACCCGAAGCGATAAAAAATGTGGCCCAGCTAATGTTGAGTTTGTCCCAAACAGCGGGATGAAGTTCAATTTGGGTTCCCATTAATTTTTGCATAAGGTTGCGCTTGAACAAATAGCGTCCACCCAACAAGACGACGCCAAAAATCCAGTAAAGGACGGTTGGCTTCCATTTGATGAAGGCATCGTTGTGCAGCAGCAATGTCGCGCTGCCGAACAGAACGATGACAGTAAGGTTGATCCAATGTGTGGCTTCGATGGTTTTTGCCGTTGCCTTTAACCAGACAAACTGGCCGACAGCGGCTGCGATGGCCACGCCGGTTGCCAAATAGATGTCGGCATACCGATAGGCGATAAAAAACAGAATCAGGGGAAAGAGGTCGAACAGCAGTTTTTTCATTTTTCAGGTTCGAATTTCAGTGAAAGCGAGTTGATGCAGTAGCGCAGGCCTGTGGGCGGTGGTCCGTCGGGAAAGACGTGTCCCAGGTGAGCGTCGCACACTCTGCAGGTGATTTCGGTACGGATCATGCCGTGAGAAGTATCGGTTTCCTCGACAACCAGTTCCGGATTGATTGGCGCAAAATAGCTGGGCCAGCCACACCCTGCGTCAAATTTGGTGTCGGAAGCGAAAAGGGGGGTGCCGCAACCAATGCATCGATAGATTCCCGGGTCGGTTTTGTTCCAATATCGACCCGTGAAGGCGCGTTCCGTGCCTTTTTCGCGCGTAACATAGTATTCTTCGGGCGTGAGTTGTGCCCGCCATTCGGTTTCCGACTTGTGAATTTTTTCCATTTCGAGCCTTTTAATGCCGTAATAACTCTGCAAGGTGAAGCCTTATGTTAAACGACTTTGATAAACACAACAGGGAAAACCCCGTAAAGACACTACTTGATGAATTAGGCATAATTCTTTAGGTTTAGAAAGTAAGCTGGTTTGCGAATATAGGTTGCACGCTGTTTTATTAGCGACTTTTCTACGTCAAGGCACGTTGCTGTCTTTTTTTTGGTGTTGTAGATGGACTCAACAATTTTTCTCATATTGCTCCAAGACGGGGTTTTGAATGGCGCTGTATACGCGCTGCTTGGACTTGCGCTGGTGTTGGTGTTTGCCGTCACCCGGGTTATTTTCATTCCCCAGGGTGAGTTTGTTGCTTATGGTGCGCTAACGCTGGCGTTCATGATCAACGGGCAAATTCCGGGCACCGTGGCCATGTTGCTTATTGCGGGGGTGGTCACTTTCCTGATGCAGCTTTGGTCTGCGGCGCGCTATAAGAACTGGTCAACGCTGCCCAAAGCGGCGCTTGGTTCTTTGGTGCTGCCCATTGCGTTGTTTTTATTGGCGCCGTATGTCGTCAGCGAGACCACGCCGCTCTGGCTGAATGTGGTGTTTGCGCTGGCCCTGGTCATCCCGCTGGGTCCGATGATCTACCGTATTGCATACCAGCCTGTCGCCGAAGCCAGTGTACTGGTCCTGCTTATTATTTCTGTTGCCGTCCATTTTGCCATGTTGGGTCTGGGGCTTGTTTTTTTCGGGGCAGAAGGTTGGCGTACGCCGCCTTTCCTGGAAGGTGAGATAGCCATGGGGCCGATATCCTGGTCGGCGCAAACCTTTTTTGTATTGGGTACGGCAGCCATTCTTATTATCGCGTTGTGGCTGTTTTTCGGTAAGACGCTCTATGGCCGGGCATTGCGTGCTACAGCCGTGAATCGGCGCGGCGCCCGGCTCATGGGCATCAGTACCAACATGTCGGGCAGTCTCACGTTTACGCTGGCGGCGGCCATCGGCGCACTGTCGGGGATGCTCATCGCACCGGTTACCACTATCTACTATGACACCGGTTTCCTGATTGGGCTAAAAGGCTTTGTGGCCGCCATTATTGGTGGTTTGGTCAGTTATCCCGTTACTGCCGTGGGCGCGCTTTTCGTGGGTATTCTCGAAGCATTTTCATCGTTCTGGGCCAGTGCTTACAAAGAGGTTATTGTGTTTACGCTGATTATTCCTGTGCTGTTGTGGCGTTCTTTCGGTACCCATCATCACGACGACGAGGATTAAGGCCATGAATCGATTGATACTTATTCTTTTTGTTGTCTTTATGGCGGTGGTGCCGCAATGGTCGGCCACGCCAGAGTTCTGGGTGACCCAGTTGAACTATATCGGCCTGGCCTCTTTGGTTGTGCTGGGTCTGGTTCTGCTGACAAGGGTTGGCGGGCTAACGTCTTTCGGCCAGGCGGCATTTGTAGGCTTGGGCGCCTACACAACCGCGTACCTGACAACGGCGGTCGGTTGGTCGCCCTGGCTGGCGCTCATTGTCGGCCTGCTGCTGACGCTGGCCGTTGCTTATATTCTGGGGGCCATTACGCTGCGCCTGTCGGGTCATTATCTGCCTTTGGGCACGATCGCCTGGGGCCTGTCGCTTTATTACTTGTTCGGAAACATGGGGTTTTTGGGCCAGTACGACGGTATTGCCGGTATTCAGCCTGTGAATGTATTTGGTTTCTCGTTGGCCAGCGGGCGTGAAATCTTTTATTTGATCTGGGTGTGTGTCCTGTTGGCAATGTGGGGTACGTACAATCTGCTGAACTCCCGTCCAGGGCGCGCGATTCGAGCGCTTAAAAGTGGTTCCGTCATGGCTGAGTCTTTCGGCATCAACATGGCGTCGTACAAAATCATCATCTTTGTGTATGCAGCACTGCTGGCTTGTGTGTCTGGCTGGTTGTACGCGCATATGCAACGTGCCGTCAGCCCCAGCCCTTTTGGTCTGAATTACGGTATCGAATATCTGTTCATGGCCGTGGTGGGCGGAAGCGGCAGTGTGTGGGGTGCCATCGTCGGTTCCAGTGCCATTCTGACACTGAAAGATCAAATTCAGAATGTCCTGCCGGCCATTCTCGACACGACGGCCAATTTCGAACTGGTGGTTTTCGGCATTCTGATGGTGCTGGTATTGCAATATGCACGTGAAGGTATCTGGCCTTTGATTGTGTCCGTCTGGAACAGCGTGACGGGCCAGGGGAGCACTCGCCGCAAAGCACCTCCGCCCAAGGCAGCGCAATTACCTCAACGCACCAGGCCCGAACAGGGCAAGTTGGTGCTCGAAGTTCAGGGCGCCCGCAAAGAGTTCGGCGGGCTGGTTGCCGTCAACGATATCAGCTTCAAATTGAAGGCGGGTGAAATTATGGGTCTGATCGGCCCCAATGGCGCCGGCAAAAGTACGACTTTCAACCTTATTACTGGTGTTTTGCCGGTTACCAACGGTTCGGTTAATTTCATGGGCCATCAGCTCGACCAACTGCGTTCACGTGAAATTGCAAAGTTGGGTGTCGGTCGCACGTTTCAGCATGTCCAGTTACTGCCGACCATGACAGTACTCGAAAACGTGGCAATCGGGGCGCATTTGCGCCGTAAAGTGGGGGTGGTTTCGGCCACCCTGCATGCCGAGCGCAAGAGCGAGGCAGAGTTGCTGCATGAAGCCGCTGTTCAGCTTGAACGCGTGGGCTTGGGCGATTATCTGTATGAAGAGGCCGGCAATCTGGCGCTGGGACAACAGCGCATTCTCGAAATTGCCCGTGCCTTGGCGGCTGATCCCGTGTTGCTGCTCCTTGATGAGCCTGCTGCGGGCCTGCGTTATAAAGAAAAGCAGGAGTTGGCCAAAGTGCTGGATCAATTGCGCCACGAGGGTATGAGTATTCTGCTGGTGGAACATGACATGGATTTCGTCATGAATCTGACCGACCACCTGGTCGTCATGGACTTCGGTACCAAGATTGCCGAGGGCCGGCCCGAGGAAATACAGAAGAACCCGGCAGTGCTGGAAGCGTACCTGGGCGGTGTGGAAGAAGGACTTGATCTGGATGAGGATATGGACGGACAAACGTCGGCAACTGCAGGGGGTGTAGCATGAGTACGGCCGATAAGCTGGTCTTGCGGGTGGATAGCCTCACGTCGCAGTATGGCAAGGTGACAGCCTTGAATGAGGCGAAAATCCAAGTGGCCCGGGGTCATATTGTGACCGTGATTGGCGGTAATGGCGCGGGTAAGTCAACGTTACTGAATTCGCTCATGGGGTCGTTGCCCACCAACGGACACAGTGTTGGCGAAGTGCATTATGGCGACCGTGATATTTCCGGCTGGCCGGTTGAGCAAAGGGTTGCCCAGGGCATGTCGCTTGTTCCCGAAACGCGTGAGTTATTCGGCAGCATGACGGTAGAAGATAACCTGTTGCTGGGAGGCTTTCGGCTTTATCGTGCAGGCAAGGCGGGCTGGAAAGAGAAAATCGATGAGGTTTATGACCTTTTTCCGCGCCTGAAAGAGCGTCGTGTCCAGCACGCTGGAACCTTGTCGGGGGGTGAGCGGCAAATGCTGGCCGTGGGTCGGGCTCTCATGGCCCAGCCGGAGTTGCTGATGCTGGACGAACCCAGCCTTGGTCTGGCGCCGCGTATCGTGCGTGAAATTTTCCAGATTATTGCGCGATTGAAAAAAACAGGTGTTTCGATTTTGCTGGTCGAGCAAAATGCCCGTGCTGCGCTGCAAGTGGCCGATTATGGCTATGTGCTGGAAACCGGCGAGGTTATCCTGGAAGGCCCTGCGAAAGAGCTGGGCGATAATCCGCGAGTCATCGAGAGTTATCTGGGGCTTGGAAACAAGAAGGCTGAAACGCAATAGCAGTTGCGGCTTAAGGGGGCGAAGGTTGTGTTTCAGCTTCGCTCCAGGTTGGCGCCGGTGAAAAGCTGTTCAGCAGTTGGCCGTTTTTAATGACGTGGAAGTAATCCGTAACCTGGGCGGCTGCGCCGGGTTGGTGGTCTGCCATCACAATGGTGTACCCCTGGTTTTTCAGGGCGCCAATGGCGTGGCTGAGGATATGAGCAATGTTCGGTGTGATGCTGTCACTGATTTCATCCAGCAACAGAATGTTGGTTCCTTGGCGCAGAACTTTCGCGACAGCAAGCAATTGCCGTTCAGGGGTTGACAGGTGTGCAACCGGATGATGCCGAAAATGGCGTAAAAGCGGAATGAGCTCGTAAATGTCTGCCAGCGACATTCCGCCCCCCAGTGTTTCTGTTCCCTGCATTGGCGTGAGCAGGTTTTCTTCACAACTCAGATCTTCAGCAAGTGTGTGTTCATCAGGCCCGTAACTGATGCCCAAATGAGCGATGTTCTTGGGTTGCATATGGATCGACTCGACGCCGTTAACCTTTACGGAGCCTGTTCTTGTGCCGGTCAGGCCAAGAAGGGAGCGCAGCGTTGTCGTGCGTCCGGAGCCATTGTCGCCGAGTAAACCAATAACCTGGCCCGGCATGACAGTTAGGTCGATGCCTTTGAGAACGTGCGTATGATCGTCATACCACGCATTCAGATTTTTGATTTCGAGGGCAGGGTGCGCCATGCAACCCCCTTATAATTGCTTGTGAAATACAGAACAGTGTTCAGCTAGGGGTCAGTATGACGGGACTCGAATCAAAAGCAAATGAGGGTTTGTCATAGCGGGGCAATCCCTGATTTCTCTTTATATTCACACAAGTCATTTATGCCGCATTGTTTGCATTTTGGCGTGCGGGCCAAGCACACGTAGCGTCCATGCAAGATCAACCAGTGATGTGCATCTTGCTTGTATTGCCGCGGAACAAGTTTTTCCAGTTTCTTTTCCACATCCAGCACGGTTTTGCCCTGGGCCAGGCGGGTACGATTGGCCACACGGAAAATATGTGTATCGACGGCAATGGTGGGATGGCCAAATGCGGTATTCAATACCACGTTGGCTGTTTTTCTGCCTACGCCGGGCAGCGCCTCAAGCGCCGCACGATCTTCAGGCACCTGGCCGTTATGTTGTTCCAGAAGAGTCCGGCACGTTTTGATGACGTTTTGTGCTTTGGTCCGGTACAAGCCGATTGACTTGATCTTTTCGGTCAGGCCCTCCAGCCCCAGCGTCAGAATCCCTTCGGGTGTTCCATACTCAGGAAAGAAACGGGCGGTGGCGATGTTCACCGATTTGTCGGTTGCTTGTGCCGAAAGAATCACCGCGATCAACAACTGGAAGTGAGTCGTGTAGTTCAGTTCGGTCGTTGGGGCAGGGTTGGCGGCCTGCAGGCGTGAAAAGATTTCCTCGCGTTTCTGCTGATTCATTCTGGCGTACCCCGTCGCCGGGCTCGGGCACGAGCCAAGGCATCGGCAATGGTTTTCTTGCGCGTTTGCGCATCATCGTTGGCGGCAGCCGTAAGCGCCGCCTTGTTGCTCAGCGTGCGTGCAGCCAGCGGTTGGTCTTCGGGATGTTTGCGTTTTAGCCGGTCTTCACGTCGACGCGTGTTTGCCCGCGCCCGGATTGCGTCTTGAGTCGTCCATTCCCGTTCGGCCGGGACCATGTCGATGCAATCGACCGGACACGGGGCAATGCATAATTTACAACCGGTACAGGCGTCAGGGATCACGGTGTGCATGAGTTTGGACGCCCCTACAATGGCGTCGGTCGGACAGGCCTGGATGCAAAGCGTGCAGCCAATGCAATGCGTTTCGTCGATTTGGGCCAATTGCAATGGCTCGGGCAGTCCGCAGCTTGTGTCAAGTGTGACAACAGCACGATTCAGCAACTGTGCCAATGCTGCGATGCCGGCGTCCCCGCCCGGCGGGCATCGATTGATGGGAGCGTGCTCCAGGACGATGGCTTGCGCATAGGGAAGACAGCCGTTGTACCCGCACTGAGTGCATTGGGTTTGCGGCAGAATTGCATCAACCTGTTCAACGAGACCGTTGTCGCTCATGAGGCTGCATTGGCATTGGCAATGAATTTTGCGAGTTCCGGATAAACAATGTTGCGCCAGCGTCGGCCGGAAAATATGCCGTAGTGTCCCGATCCGACTGCCGTATAACGATGTTTATTCTCGGCGGGAATACCGGTACAAAGCCCGTGGGCTGCATGTGTCTGGCCTTGTCCGGAAATATCATCAAGCTCGCCTTCTACCGTCAGCAGGTGAACGCGTTTTATTTTACCCGGGTCAACGCGTTCACCCTGGACGTCCCAGCACCCGCGCGGCAGGAGGTGTTGCTGGAATACGATATCAATGGTGTCCAGATAGAACTCGGCAGGCATATCCAGCACCGCGTTGTACTCATCGTAAAAACGCCGGTGCGATTCGGCGTCGTCATCGTCGCCTTTGACCAGATCGAGATAGAAATCGTAGTGTGATTCCATATGGCGATCGGGGTTCATTGCAATGAAACCGGCATGCTGAAGAAAGCCGGGATAGACCCTGCGGCCCGCTCCGGGATACTTGGCCGGAACACGGTGAATCAGGTTGTTTTCGAACCACGAATAAGACTGCGTGGTGGCCAGACGGTTGACCTGCGTGGGTGATTGGCGTGTGTCAATTGGACCACCCATGAGGGTCATGCTGAGGGGCAGGCAAGGGTAGTCGTTTGCAGACATCAGTGATATCGCGCCCAATACGGGCACCGTGGGCTGGCACACCGAAACCACATGGGCGCCCGGTCCGAGAAAGTGAAGGAATTCGCGGATGTAATTGACATAATCATGCAAATGGAAAGGACCGTTGCTCAGCGATACCATCCGGGCATCGACCCAGTCAGTAATGTAAACCTCATGCGCCGGCAAAAACGATTTCACCGTGTCTCTCAGGAGCGTGGCGTGATGGCCGGATAAAGGAGCGACCAACAAGACGGTTGGCAGCTTTCGGGCGGTGGGTTCTTCGCGCTTGAAATGGATCAGCTTGCAAAAAGGAAATTCCTTGACGCTTTGCGGTACAACCGGGATTTCTTTTCCGTCGATGATGGTCTGGTCAATGTCCCAATCGGGCTTTTCATAAGCTTTGCCCAACCGGTGCATCAATTCGTATGTTGCGGCAATATGTCGCGACACGGGCGTGTAGGAAAGGGGGCTGTAAGGATGTGAAAACAGTTGCGAGCCCTGACCGGTAAAGGAAACGAGCGGCATGAGAAAAGTGCGTTGCAATTCGTGTATGTCGTAAAGCATTGCGAGTGGTTTCCTTTATTTAGACAGCGTTTGAATCTACCAATAGTTTTCAACAGCAAGATTACCCGGGTTGCCTCGTCGGCCAACGGCAAAGCCTTTTTCCTTCAGTATGGCCCGGGCGTCGGCCAGCATTTCCGGGTTACCGCACAGCATGATTTTGTTGTGCTGCGGGTCCAGCGTGCAGTGGGCCAGTTCTTCAAGCTCACCGTTTTTAATGAGCGTGGTAATGCGCGCCTGCGGAACGCCAGGCAAAGATTCGCGGGTCGGGATGGCAAGATAGACAAAGCGTGCAGGCAGTGCCTCGGTACCGCTGTTGGCTTTCCATTGTTGCAGTTCGTCCTGGTAGGCCAGTTCTTCTTTGGTCCGCACTCCGTGAACCAGGATGATTTGATCGAATCTCGACCAGGTGATGGGGTCGTTCAGCATCGACAGGTAGGCCGACAGCCCGGTTCCCGTTGCAATCATCCAAAGTGTGCCGCCGGGTTCAAAACGATCAACCGTTAAAAAACCGAAAACCGTGTTGTCGATGTAAATGGCATCGTCTGGTTTCAAGGCAGCCAGCTGCGGGCTGAACTTCCCCTCAGGTACCACAATGGAATAAAACTCCAGTGTTGTCTGGTCGGGCCCGTTTACCATTGAATACGCACGCCATACAGAAGGCTCCACCTCTGATTCGGTATTGTCGGGCAGGCCCAGGCGCGCATACTGGCCGCCTTTGAACTTGAAATTGTCCGGGCGGCTGACTGTCATGGACAGCAACTTTCCGGGTACCCATTCTCGAACCTGCAAAACTTTCTGGCGCGTGTATTTCTTTTCGGTCATACCCTATCTTTCCAGATGTTGTTCTTTACCTTCAACCCCATTCCATTCATCGGCGTCGGGCAGGCCGCCTTTTGAACGATTGATCGGGCCAAACTCAGGGGACAGGTCGGCATTCATTTGGATGAAGCGGACCTGGTCGGCCGGGACGTCTTCTTCCGCGAAAATGGCGTTGGCCGGGCATTCAGGTACGCAAACTGCGCAATCGATGCATTCGTCGGGATCGATGACGAGAAAATTAGGCCCCTCTCGGAAGCAGTCGACAGGACAAACGTCTACACAATCAGTGTACTTGCATTTAATACAATTTTCGGTAACCACGTGGGTCATTCAGGGACTCCGGCAAAAATGACATTCAGGTTTGTCATGCCAACCTGGCGCCACCGCAGTGTGAGATGCCAGGTTAAACATTACAATGCCTGTTCTGATACATTGGGTAAAACCCTTTACGACCATTTTACCCAATAATCATTCAGCAACCTGGAAGGCAAGCCGCGCGTGCGACGCAAGAACCCATGATCATTACATCTCTTTTGGATACCGACCTGTATAAATTCACCATGATGCAAGTGGTTTTGCATCATTTTCCGGCTGCGCAGGTCGAGTATCGGTACAAATGCCGCACGCCCAATGTCAATCTGGCGCCATACCTTGACGAAATTCGTGAAGAGGTGCATGCCCTGTGCCAGTTGAAGTTCACTGAAGACGAACTGGATTATTTGCGCGGGTTGCGCTTCATTAAAAGTGATTTTGCCGACTTTCTCGGGCTGTTTCATTTGCCCGAGAAGTGTATTGATATTGATCACGGTGAGCTTCCCGGTGAAATCGCCATTTCCGTGAAAGGGTCCTGGCTGCACACGATCTTGTTTGAAATACCGGTGCTGGCGATTGTGAACGAGGTTTTTTTCAGGAATACCTGCAAAGAGCCGGGCTGGGATGAAGGCCGTCGTCGGTTACGCAAGAAAATGAATCTGGTCATCGATGATCCGGCGCTGACCGAGTTTCGAGTTGCCGAATATGGAACACGACGCCGGTTTTCCAAGCAATGGCATGATGAGGTCGTGGAAACAATGCGCGATCAGATGGGCGCGCATTTTGCCGGAACCAGCAATATTTTTCTTGCACGAAAGCATGGCGTGACCCCTTTGGGAACCATGGGGCATGAGTATTTGCAGGCCTGTCAGGCATTAGGGCCGCGTCTGCGGGATTCGCAGGTTTTTGCGCTTGAAGTCTGGGCCAAGGAATATCGCGGAGATCTGGGTATTGCGTTGTCGGATGTCTACGGCATGGATGCCTTTTTGCGCGATTTCGATATGTATTTCTGCAAGCTCTTCGATGGTGCCCGGCATGATTCCGGCGATCCTTTCCAGTGGGGCGAACGCCTGTTGGCTCATTACGTTGCGAATCGTGTTGATCCACGCACCAAAACGATGGTGTTTTCCGACGCGCTGACGTTTCCGCGTGCCATTGAACTGGCCAAGCAGTTTTCGGGTCGTTGCAAGGTCTCGTTCGGTATTGGAACCAATCTGACGAATGACCTGGGCCATGAGCCCTTGCAGATTGTGATGAAAATGGTGCGTTGCAATGGCCAGCCGGTTGCCAAGGTATCGGATGCGCCTGAAAAGACAATGTGTGATGACCCGGCCTATCTGGCTTATTTGCGGCAGGTGTTTCAATTGCCGCCTGTTTGAGCATGAGGTGAAGTGTGACGTCCGAGTCTAGTGAGATAACTGGGCTGCAAGTGCCATTCGATGAGACGTGGCTGGCACGGGCCGCCGAAGGCCTTGATGCGTCCGGGCGCGCGCTTTTGATTCAGGCTGTACTTTTTGCCCAACCTGCGCTGGATGGGCAGCGCGCCAGTACGGGTGAACCGCTCGACACTCACGCGGCAGCGGTGGCGTGCATTCTGGCGGAAATGAAAGCGGATGCGGCCACACGTGCCAGTGCCATATTGGCGCCAATCTCGACACAAGGCAGTTTTCTTACCGGACGCAAGGATCCGCTGGTTAAGAAATTTGGCAGCGAAATAGCGGCCCTGGTTCAGGGTGCCCGCAAGTTGCTTGGCATGAGCCGGATGGCGAGGCTGAATACCGATGATCCCCGAACCGGCGTCGATCAAAGGGAGCTGCAGCGCAAAATGTTGCTGGCCATGGCGGCTGATTTGCGGATTGTCCTGTTGCGGTTGGCTTCGCGGCTGCAAACCTTGCGCTGGCACGCCAGTTCCAAAACGGCGTGCCCTCCGAACCTGGCCCAGGAAACCATGGAGTTGTATGCACCACTGGCGAATCGACTGGGTATTTGGCAATTAAAGTGGGAAATTGAAGATCTGGTGTTTCGCTTTTTGCAGCCGGATACCTACAAAATGATTGCCCGCGAGCTTGAGGAAAAACGGGTTGAACGCGAGCAGTTTATCGATCGTGTTGTCAGCGAACTCCGCGAGGCATTGCAAAGCGAGGGAATACAGGCTGATGTTTCGGGTCGTCCCAAACACATTTACAGCATCTGGAACAAGATGCGCAATAAGCACCTGTCGTTCGGGCAACTCTACGATTTGCGTGCGTTGCGCGTCATTGTGAGTAACGAGCGTGATTGCTATGCAGCGCTTGCGCTGGTGCATTCCATGTGGAGTCCGATCAGCGAGGAATTCGACGATTATATTTCGCGCCCCAAACCCAACGGCTACCGATCATTGCATACGGTTGTTGCGGACGCCGATGGAAAGCCTTTTGAAGTGCAGATTCGGACCCATGAGATGCATCAGTTCGCGGAATACGGCATGGCGGCGCATTGGCGTTACAAGGAGGCCGGGCCCAAGGGGGGAACCCAGGTGGCGGCCTCGGATTATGATCGCAAAGTGGCCTGGATGCGTCAGCTTCTTTCATGGGGCAAAGCCGATGGCCAGACAGAACAAGAGCCCGTGCCGTCCGCCAAGGCCGGCCAGGGCACGGCAAAGCCGGGTCCAGACGACCGGATTTATGTCATGACGCCGCAGGCACGCGTTATTGAGCTGCCCGCATGCGCCACGCCGGTTGATTTTGCCTATGCCTTGCATACCGACCTGGGGCATCGCTGCCGGGGCGCGAAAGTGGATGGTCATATGGTGCCGCTGCTTACGCAATTGCAAACCGGACAAACGGTTGAAATTATCGCCGCAAAGTCGGGGGGGCCTTCTCGTGATTGGCTGAATCCGCAATTGGGTTATCTGGCGAGCAACCGCTCCCGTGCCAAGGTCCGGTCGTGGTTCAACGCCATTGAGCTGCAGGAGCGTATTGCACAGGGGCATACGCTGGTTGAGCGCGAGTTGCAAAGGCTTGGCAAAACAGCTGTCAATCTTGAACAACTGGCCGGTCAACTGGGTTTTGCCCGCGCTGACGATTTGTATGTCGCGGTGGCGAAAGATGAGTTCAGCCTGCGTCATATCGACCAGCATTTTCGTCATGAGCGTGAGCAGAGCTTGAGCGGGGCCGAGCCGGTTTCGCCGGGGCAGCTTCAGTTGCAAGGCGCGGCTGATAACGTTACCCGGTCGGGCAAGAGTGGGGTGCTGGTGGTGGGCGTTGACTCGCTGATGACTCAACTGGCCCGTTGCTGTCGCCCGGTTCCGCCCGACGATATACGGGGGTTTGTGACAAGGGGGCGTGGCGTGTCGATTCACCGCTCCGATTGTCAGGCCTTTTCTGCGCTGGCACTAAAGCAACCGGAACGCATTATTGAGGTAAGCTGGGGCGAGACTCAGGACCGTGTCTATCCGGTTGCTTTCAGTATCCATGCACCCGATCGCCTGAATCTCTTGCGCGATATTACGGATGTTTTCGGCCGCCTTCGCTTGAATGTCATCGGGGTCAACACACAAAGCCGCCGTTCGCTGGCACATATGATTTTCACAGTTGAGGTGCAGAACGCAGAGCAGGTCACACGTGCGTTGGCTGCATTGAATGAAATTCCGGGTTTCAGTGCGTCCCGCTTGTAACCTTCATGATTCCGCGAGAAAGCCCGGTCGCTGTTAAAATGAAGCCAAGTCGTTATTAAGCCGGTAATGGTGCTTGAATGCGGTGGGTGCCTGACCCGGCACCTTACAGCCGATGGCATGCACGATCGGCTCAACCAGAGAGTTATTCCTTGAAACCTTATCAGTTCCCAGACGAAAAAGGGCATTTCGGGCCCTATGGTGGTTCGTTTGTTGCCGAAACCCTGGTGCATGCACTCGACGAGTTGCGTCAGGCCTACGACAAATTCAAAGACGATCCCGATTTTTTGCGTGAATTCGATTACGAACTCAAGCATTTCGTGGGGCGGCCCAGTCCGGTTTACCACGCCAAGCGTTGGTCGCAAGAGCTGGGCGGGGCCCAGATCTGGTTCAAGCGGGAAGACCTGAATCACACGGGCGCGCACAAAATCAATAATTGTATTGGTCAGATATTGCTGGCACGGCGCATGGGCAAGCCGCGGATTATCGCGGAAACCGGTGCGGGCCAGCATGGCGTGGCCACTGCCACCGTTGCGGCGCGTTACGGCCTTGAGTGTGTGGTTTACATGGGTAGCGAGGATGTCCGTCGTCAGGCGTCCAACGTGTATCGCATGAAGCTTCTGGGCGCCACCGTGGTACCGGTGGAGTCGGGTTCGCGCACGCTGAAAGACGCACTGAATGAAGCGATGCGCGACTGGGTTACCAATGTTGAAAATACTTTCTACATTATCGGGACGGTGGCCGGGCCGCATCCTTATCCGGCCATGGTTCGCGATTTCCAATCGGTGATCGGCACAGAGTGTCTTGTGCAGATGCCCGAGTATGCGGGTCGCCAGCCCGACTATGTACTGGCTTCGGTAGGCGGTGGGTCCAATGCCATGGGCATTTTCCACCCTTATCTTGATGAACCCAATGTAAAGCTCGTGGGGGTTGAGGCGGCGGGCGACGGATTGGATACCGGTCGTCATGCGGCTTCCCTGAGCGCGGGCATGGTGGGTGTTTTGCATGGTAACCGCACGTATATCATGCAAGACGAGCATGGCCAGATTCAGGAAACACATTCGATTTCTGCAGGGCTTGATTATCCGGGAGTCGGGCCTGAGCATGCCTGGTTGAAAGATTCCTTGCGTGCCGAGTATGTGGGTATTACCGATGCCGAGGCACTGGAAGCATTCCACAAGTGTTGTCGCACAGAGGGCATCATGCCTGCGTTAGAGTCTTCGCACGCGATTGCGCACGCCGTAAAGCTGGCGCCTCAATTGTCCAAGGATAAAATTATTCTGGTTAATCTGTCTGGCCGGGGCGACAAGGACATGCATACCGTGGCCGAAATGAGCGGAATCAAATTATGAGCGAAGCAACACAAGCCCGAGTCGATCGTTTGGCTGCGGCTTTTTCCAAGGCACAGGGGCGCGCCGCATTAATTCCCTACATCACGGCGGGCGACCCTTCGCCCCAGGCTACGGTTCCGCTGATGCATGCGCTTGTCGAGGCTGGTGCCGATGTGATCGAACTGGGTGTGCCGTTTTCCGATCCCATGGCTGATGGTCCGGTTGTGCAACGCGCAACGCAGCGGGCCATTGAAAAAGGGGTTGGAATGCGTCATGTTTTCGACATGGTGCAGGCGTTTCGCGACAAAGACAAAACGACGCCCGTGGTGTTAATGGGTTATGCCAATCCCGTCGAGCGCTATGGGCAGCTTGAGTTCGCCCGCAAAGCACGGGAAACAGGCGTGGACGGCGTGCTGGTTGTTGATTACCCGCCCGAAGAGATGCTTGAGTTTGCCGGTTATTTAAACGATGCAGAGGTCGCGCCCATTTTCTTGCTGGCCCCTACCTCAACTGACGAGCGGATTCGAAAAGTCGCCGAAATTGCGCGCGGCTATGTGTACTATGTGTCATTGAAAGGAGTAACCGGGGCGGCCAATATCGACTTGTCCGAGGTTGAACAACGTGTTCAGGCAATTCGGCGCCATGTTTCAATTCCTATCGGAGTTGGTTTCGGTATTCGCGATGCACAAAGTGCCCAGCGCGTGGGGCAGGTTTGCGATGCCGTTATTATCGGCAGCAAGTTGATTGAGACCATGGAAGAGGCCGTTTCCCAGGCCGGCGGCCACGATGCCGATCAGGCCGCAGCAAAGGCAGCAGGAGCGTGGCTGGCGGGTATTCGTCGAGCGCTCGGTTAAACAATAAAACTTCAATCAGGAAAATGACAATGAGCTGGATTGACAAAATTCTGCCGCCGCGGATCAACCGGAATAATGATGCCAATTCGCGTCGCGTTCCGGAAGGGTTATGGATCAAGTGCCCCGGTTGCGAATCAGTTTTGTACAAGGATGACTTGGCGGCCACGCTGAATGTATGCCCCAACTGCAGCCATCACATGAGAATCGGGGCGCGCCGTCGTATCGATGCGCTGCTCGATCCCGATGGCCGGGTGGAAATCGGTGAGAACACCCGTCCGGTGGATCCGCTGAAATTCAAAGACTCCAAGAAATATCCAGACAGAGTGACGCAGGCCACACGGCAAACCGGAGAAACCGAGGCGATGGTGGTCATGAGCGGGCGAATTCTGACTTTGCCCGTGGTGTTGTCCTGCTTTGAGTTCGAGTTTATGGGCGGCTCGATGGGCTCGGTGGTAGGCGAACGTTTCGTCAGGGGCGCACAGGAAGCCATTCGTCTGCGCTGTCCATTCATTTGCGTGGCGGCCTCGGGTGGCGCGCGCATGCAGGAAAGTTTGTTTTCGCTTATGCAAATGGCCAAGACGAATGCCATGCTGACGCGTCTTTCGCAAGAGGGGTTGCCGTTTATCAGTGTGCTTACCGATCCGACAATGGGCGGCGTTTCCGCCAGTTTTGCCTTTATGGGCGATGTCGTAATTGCTGAGCCCAAGGCGTTAATAGGGTTTGCCGGGCCACGTGTAATCGAGCAAACAGTTCGGGAAACGTTGCCCGAGGGTTTTCAGCGTGCGGAATTCCTGCTTGAAAAGGGGGCGATTGATTGCGTTGTTGATCGTCGTCAAATGCGTAAGGAATTGGCGCATATTCTGGCACTGTTAACCCGCCAGCCGGTTGAGTCCATTGCCCGCATGGAGTGAATGGTTCCTTTCTGAATAAAAAGGCCGGAAAGCCCTGGGGCTTTCCGGCCTTTTTACTTGTTGTGCCGGCGGTTACTACTACCTGGACCCGGTTTCAACTTGTTGCAGCGGTTCGTCGTGAACAACGGCAGCCGCTTTACGTGGCCGCCCCACTGAAACCGGGGTTGCCGCGCCGTTGTGTTTGGACTTGACTGCGTCAGCGCGTGTTTCCACGAGCTGCAGTCCAGACGAAGCGACCATGTCTGCAAGAGAGGACTCAGACGTGGCTTGAGTCGCCGTTGAATGGTGCTCCGTATTGGCTTTGCCAACTGCCACGGCAGGTGTCTTTTGCGGTTTATCTTCCGCTACCGGCTCAGGCGTCTCGGCGGCGGTTGTCGTTTCAGCCGTTTCCTGCTTGGCTGCAGGAGTCACTTCCTCGGTTGCCGGTTCGGGAGCCACATCCTCAGCCGAAGAAATCTCATTATCGGTTGTGGATGTCTCTACGGGACCTCCAGTGATGTTCCCGGCTACAGCATTCGCATTCTGAACCTCGTTATGACGATCGACTGTTGCGGGCTCTTCAGAGGGAGCAGACGGAGCAGACGGAGCAGACGGAGCAGACGGAGCAGGCTCGGTGGCTTGAGGGGAGTCGACTTTTGACGACACTTGTTCCGGGCTGCTTGCCTGCGGTGCGCTAACCGATTCGCCTGGCTCGGAATCAACGGTTGCCAAGTGGGACGAATTTGGGTCTGCAACGGGTGCGGATGTTGCTTCCGGTTCCGAAGCGGCTGTTTGCGCTGATGGCGATTGGGCATCTTCAGAGGCCAACACGTCTTGAGTTGCCACGTTGGTTTCAGTGTTACTGCGACGTCCACGACGGCTGCGGCGCCGGCGGCGCTTGCGTTCCGTACCCGTATCGTTCGCATCGGCATCGATGTTGTCGTCGCCCGCATCAGCGATTTGCTGATTTTCTTCTTCACTTTGGTCGCTGTGACCTTTCTGAGCGGTTTTGGGTTGTGGCCGTTCGGTTGCCGTGTCACGTGAACGGTCTGTTTCGCCGGTATTGTTTTCCGACGGGGTGCCCTGCTCGGCCGCGACATCGGTTCGGTCGCGCCTGTTCCGGCCGCGTCCGCGACGTCCACGACGATTCGAACTGGAACGTTCTTCGCTTTGAGCCTCGTCAGACGTCTGCTCTTTAGTGGCGGTCGTGGTTGCCGCTTCTTTTGATTCAGTCTCTTCCGGGCGGTGTCGCGTGCGACGTGCACCTTGAGTGTGCTGCGTTTTCTCGGATGCGGCATCACCGCTTTCACTGCGTCGGCGCCCGCGTCCGCCGCGACGTCGTGAACGATGGTCGGCCTTCTCTTTTGATTCTTCCTTCTGAACAGGCGCTGGTGAAGGGGTGGTGCTTGTATCGGCACTTGCACCACTGAGCCAGTTCATGAAACGTTTGAACAAACTGGTTGCCTGCTGCGTTGCCGTTTGACCTGCGCTTACGGTGCCGGTAACTGCGGTTGGCGTTGTTGTAGCAACCACCGGGGCAGGCTGTGCGTGGGTAATGCTTTTAACAATCGCTTCCTGCCGTGGCTTGCTTTCTGTTTCCTTGTTTCCCGGGTAACTAATGTCGGTATCGGGGGCTTCCACCAGTTGGAAACTGGTAACGGCATTGTCCAGGCGCGGGTCATCGTGCCTCAAGCGCTCAATATGATGATGAGGCGTTTCCAGGTTCTTGTTGGGAATCAGAACAAGGTTTACTTTCAGGCGCGATTCGATCTTGGTGATATCGGCGCGTTTTTCGTTCAGCAGGAATGTAGCGACGTCGACCGGTACTTGTGCGTGCAAGGCAGCCGTGTGTTCCTTCATGGCCTCTTCCTGCAGCAGGCGCAGTACATGCAGCGCGCTGGATTCTGCATCGCGGATGACGCCAGTGCCATTGCAGCGGGGGCAGGTAATGTGAGAACCCTCGTTCAGTGCAGGACGCAGGCGTTGTCGCGACAGCTCCATGAGGCCGAAACGGGATATTTTGCCCATTTGGACCCGTGCACGGTCAAAGTGAAGGGCGTCTCGAAGGCGTTGTTCAACAAGACGCTGGTTCTTGTTGTCCTCCATATCGATGAAGTCGATGACGATCAGGCCGCCCAGGTCGCGCAAACGAAGCTGGCGGGCAACTTCCTCGGCCGCTTCCAGGTTGGTTCGCATGGCCGTTTCTTCGATATCGGCACCGCGAGTAGAGCGCGCTGAGTTGACGTCGACGGCAACCAGTGCCTCTGTGTGGTCGATGACCACTGCGCCGCCTGATGGCAGTTGTACCGTGCGGGAGTACGCGGTTTCAATTTGATGTTCGATTTGAAACCGGGAGAAAAGCGGGATGTCGTCTTTGTATACCTTGACCCGTTGAACGTTGTCGGGCATGACCACGCTCATGAAGGCGGTTGCCTGCTCGGCGATCTCTTCGGTGTCGATGAGGATCTCGCCGATTTCCGGTGAGAAATAGTCACGGATGGCACGAATGACCAGACTGGACTCAAGGTAAATGAGAATGGGGGCCGCATTGTCTTTTGCTGCTGTGTCGATCGCAGTCCAGAGTTGGAGCAGGTAGGATAAATCCCACTGCAATTCCTCTGCGCTTCGCCCGATGCCTGCTGTGCGAGCGATAATGCTCATTCCCGGCGGCACGTCGAGCTGATCCATCGCTTCGCGCAGTTCCTGGCGCTCTTCGCCCTCTACCCGGCGTGATACACCACCTCCGCGAGGGTTGTTGGGCATTAAAACAAGGTAGCGACCGGCAAGCGAAACAAACGTTGTCAGCGCTGCGCCTTTGTTGCCACGTTCTTCTTTCTCTACCTGGACGATCAGTTCCTGGCCTTCGTAGACCGCATCCTGAATGCGGGCCGACCTGACGTCGACGCCGTCTTTGAAGTAACCGCGGGCAATTTCCTTGAAGGGCAGAAAGCCATGGCGCTCTTCGCCGTAGCTGACAAAACATGCCTCAAGGCCGGGTTCGATGCGGGTGATGACCCCTTTGTAGATATTGCCTTTTCGCTGCTCGCGTCCGGCGGTTTCAATGTCGAGGTCGATGAGTTTCTGACCGTCGACAATGGCAACGCGCAACTCTTCTTGGTGCGTTGCATTGAACAACATGCGTTTCATGAGTGTATTTCTCCGTAGTCATGGCACGCCACATGGCTGGCGCACGACCTTGGACCACTCGGTGTGAGACGTTTAATCTTGCAAACAAAAGGAGGGCCGGCTGACCGATGTCAGGGGGCATCCACCTTTTTCGTTAGGCAGAAGTGAGTTGCCACTTGGCACACGGTTCAGGCAGCAGGAAGGTCAGGTTCACAATAATAACGTGGTTGACGAACAATTTGCTGGGAACAGCAGATGCGCCGTTTGCGCGCATCTGGTGCATTAAAACTTTCGAGTAACGAAGCAAAGACTAAAGCGTCGCACGCGGTTTGCGCAGTGTCTGACACAAAAGCAGTTTATTTTTCTTCTGCTGTTGCGCCGACGCATGACGCTCCGGCGACCGATTGGCCCGGAAGCTGAAACACGTAAGCAGTACAATATGGTCTTTCGCGACCCACGGAGACGTAACACTTTCGTCTCTACGCAGGTGGGTTTCAGCTTCTATAGGCTAATAAGATTATATGCCTGTTTTGTCTATGCGCAAACCGGAATCTTCTCAAACCATGAATATGGTCGTTCAAACGTTACAAATTGGCGCGGAACAGGCTGGACAGCGCATCGATAATTTTCTGTTGAAAACCTGCAAAGGGGTGCCGAAAAGTCATATTTACAAGGCCATTCGTTCCGGGCAGGTGAGAGTCAACAAAGGGCGCTGCCAGGCGGAGTACCGGCTGCTTGAGGGCGACTCGGTTCGCGTGCCGCCGTTTCGAATGCCCAATCGGGATACCCGGCCCCGTGCGCCGGCTGCCAGTTTTCCGATTGTTTACGAAGATGACGCCCTTTTGGTTATCGACAAGCCGGCTGGCGTGGCCGTACATGGCGGCAGTGGCGTCTCGTTCGGCGTTATCGAGCAGTTGCGTGCGGCGCGCCCGGATGCCCGGTTCCTCGAACTTGCGCATCGCCTTGACCGTGAAACATCCGGCTTGTTGATTATTGCCAAAAAGCGGTCGGCGCTGGTGGCTTTGCATCAAATGATGCGTGAAGGCAAAGGACGAAAACGGTATCAGGCTTTAGTGGAGGGCGACTGGCAGAACGACCGTCAGCATTTGCGACAACCTTTATTGAAGTGGTTGACATCCTCCGGCGAGCGACGCGTCAAGGTCGACCCCTTGGGAAAGCCGGCGCACACCATTATTAACCTGATGCAACGTTACGCGGGACGTTTCTCCTTGGTTGAGGCGGAGCTGAAAACCGGCCGGACCCATCAGATTCGGGTTCATCTGGCAGCCAGTGGCTATCCCATTGTGGGAGACGATAAGTATGGCCACGATGAAGTCAGGGCGCTTTTTTCCCGGCGCGGTTTTGGTCGTATGTTTCTGCATGCCTGGCGACTTGATATTCCTCATCCTGCCAGTGATGAAATTCTGCGGCTCGAAGCCGCACTTCCGCCTGCATGCCAGGCCCTACTTAAAGAGTTGGAGCAGATGTCTTGAAACAGTACGATGCTGTTATTTTCGACTGGGACGGAACCATAATGGATTCGACGCAGTCTATTGTAAGTGCGATTCAGTTGGCATGCGCCGATATGCAACTGCCGGTGCCGGCTCGTGAACGGGCTGCCTGGGTAATCGGTTTGTCACTGGAAAGTGCGCTTTACCACGTGGCGCCCGATTTGCCATCTGACCAGCTTTTTGCATTTGTTGAGCGTTACAAGCATCATTTTTTTCAGAATGACCAGGCCATTCCTTTGTTCGATGGCATTCCCGAGGTGTTGTCGGGGTTGAAAGAGGAGCGGGTCAGCCTTGCCGTTGCAACAGGCAAGGGCCGGATCGGGCTTGATCGGGTGTTGCATGCTTCGAACCTGCAGCATTATTTTGACATGACGCGGTGTGCCGATGAGGCCAAAGGGAAACCGGACCCGACCATGTTGTTCGATATTATTCATGGCTTGGGTCTGGAGCAGGCCCGTGTGGTGATGGTGGGCGATACGACACATGATGTTTTGATGGCGCACAACGCCGGCATTGACAGTATTGCGGTGAGTTATGGTGCACACGATGTGGATACTTTGCGCAGCGCCGAGCCAACCGTGCTGGTGCATAGTGTTGAGGAAATGGGCGATTGGCTGTTCGGACGGTTGGTTCCAGTAGTGCGGTAGCCGGGGATGCCCGGCTTCGCGAAATTAAAACGAAGGTGGGTGAAATGTCTCGATTCAAGATACCGAAAATTGCATCGTCGGAAATAACGCCGGAATATATCTGGACGTCGCGTCGAAAGTGGTTGCAGCAGGCTGGAGCGGCTGCGATGGGGGCCGGCTTGCTGTCGTCGTTGCCTTTGCAGGCGTGGGGGCGGGAAGGTACCGATTACGGCCAGCGCAATATGGAGTTTGGCACCGATGAAAAGCTGACCCCCGAGAGCGATGTCACCACTTACAACAATTTTTACGAGTTTGGCACCGGTAAAGAAGATCCGGCGCGAAATGGTGGGGGCATGCGCCTGGAGCCCTGGAAAGTCAAAGTCGATGGCGAGGTTTTGCGCCCGCAAGAGTTTGACATGGATGATCTTTTGAAACTGGCGGCACTTGAAGAGCGCGTTTACCGCATGCGCTGTGTCGAAGGGTGGTCGATGGTGATCCCCTGGAATGGCTACCCGCTATCAGCCTTGCTGAAAGCCGTGGAGCCGACAGGCAATGCGAAATATGTTGAATTCATTACCGATGTACAGCCCGAGGCGATGCCTGGATTGCGTAGCCGGATTATCGATTGGCCATACCTGGAAGGATTGCGGCTCGATGAGGCAATGAATCCTCTGACCTTGCTGGTGTTCGGCGTATACGGCAAAGCCCTGCCGGTTGCCAACGGGGCGCCCGTTCGTGTGGCGGTTCCGTGGAAATATGGTTTCAAGTCGGGCAAGTCTATCGTTCATATTCGCCTGACTGAAAAGCAACCGGAAACCAGTTGGGTGCGCATTGCGCCTCAAGAGTATGGTTTTTATGCCAACGTTAATCCCCAGGTTCCGCACCCCCGCTGGAGTCAGGCCACTGAAAGGCGTATTGGCTCGGGAGGCTTGTTCGCACCACGATTACCGACTCAAATGTTCAACGGCTACGGCGAGCAGGTTGCGTCTCTGTACGCGGGTATGGATTTATCGCGCTATTACTGAGTTAATAAAAGATGATTTCAGCCATGGTTTCGGTGTTGATGTTTGTGGCGTGCCTGTATCCGGTATTTTTGTGGGTAGGCCTGGGGTTTACAGGCGGGCTGACGGCCAATCCGCCCGAGTACCTGATTCGCTCATCGGGTGAGTGGGCGCTTGTGGCCTTATGCCTCGTTCTGCTGGCCACACCGTTGAACCGGTATGCGCGTGTGTCGGTTTTGTTGCTGCACCGTCGTATGCTGGGGTTGTTCGCTTATTTTTATTCGACGCTACATCTTCTGGGTTGGGCCTTGTGGGAACAGGGGTTCATGCTGACCGCCATGTGGCACGATGTTGTGACGCGATGGTTCATTACTGTAGGTGTCGTGGCATTTGTATTGCTGACGCCTTTGGCGTTGACCTCAACCCGGGGGTGGATGCGCCGCCTGGGACGCAACTGGAAGCGCCTGCATTATGCCGTTTACCCTGCAATTGCGCTGTCGTTATGGCATTTCTGGTTGGTCAGGGCCGGCAAAAATGACTTCTTTGAAGTATGGGTGTACTTGGCTGTAATACTGTTGTTGTGCCTGCCCCGAATTATTCAATCGGGGCGGTCACTGTCTGCCGGTAATCATCATGCAATGACTTTTAAGGTCAGGCCTGGAAGAGGAAAAGGGTAGGTTGTTTTTGTAACGCAGGGGCCGGCTGCTTTTTCCAGGCGTCGATGGCGTGGGTTTGTATCCACTCATGGTCTGTCGTCAGTGCGCGTGCGATGCATAGCCGTGTTGTTCCGGCAAGAGATTGAAGCAGTGTTTCGAGCATGGCATCGTTGCGATAGGGTGTTTCAATGAATATCTGTGTTTGCCGGTTTTTTCGCGATGCTGCTTCCCAGGTACGTAATTGCCTGGCCCGTTCGGCAGGCGCAACAGGCGCGTAACCGTGAAACACGAAACTCTGCCCGTTCAGGCCGCTGGCCATCAGGCCGAGCATGATTGACGAGGGGCCTGTCCAGGGCGCCACGCGGATACCCATTTCGTGAGCAGTTTGCACGACGAGTGCACCAGGATCGGCCACAGCGGGGCACCCGGCTTCGGATACCAGGCCAATATCGCCAGTTGCGTCTGACTGCTTGAACCATCGTCGTATCTGCGCGGCATCGGTGTCGCGCGACAATGCATGGATGGTAATGTCCTGTATCGGCTTTTCAGTGCCGATCAGCTTCAAAAAAGCCCGGGCGGTTTTGGCGTTCTCGGCGATGTAGAAGTCGAGTTTTCCGGCCGTCGCCTGTACTTGTGCCGGAAGCCAGCGCGATGTCGGGCTTTCCCCCAGGCTGACGGGTATCAAATGAAGAGTTTGTGGCATGGTTACGGCCAATCCGGTTGCAAAGGGTTAATGTTAAACCGGCGCAGCATACTGCTTAACGTAATCAGCGGAAGTCCGATAATTGCGGTGGGGTCGTCGGAACGGACATGCTCCATCAGGGAAATGCCCAATGACTCCGCTTTGGCGCTGCCTGCTGTGTCGTAGGGCTTGTCTTGGTCGAGGTAATAATGAATTTCAGCTTCGCTGAGCGTGCGAAAACGGCAGTTCGTAACGACGTTTTCTGTTTCTTCCCTGCCGTTATGCGCAACGCACAGGGCGGTGTGAAAAGTCACCGTCTGGCCGCTTAGCATTTTGAGTTGTTCAATTGCCCGCCCATGGTCGCCGGGTTTGCCGATGGCATCACCTTGCAGGGTGGCCACCTGGTCTGATCCGATGATGACCGCAACAGGGTTATCTGCGGCGATGGTCATGGCCTTTTCTTTGGCCAGCCGCAGGGCGAGTGCAACAGGGTCTTCGTTTTCAAGCGGCGTTTCGTCAATATCGGGGGCAATAACTTCGAATGGCAGGCGCAGTCTTTCAAGGAGTGCGCGGCGGTAGGGTGAGCTTGATGCCAGAATCAGACGCATAGGCGGGAGTTCTTCCAGAAGGTTTGACGCAAGAGTATTGAAAGCGGTATTATCTAATGTTTTCTTTAACAGGCAAAGAGCAGCCCGTGAGTGATTCACTGATTGACGCCCTTGGTTTTGCACGGGCGGGGTCGTTTTTGCAGGGGCAGGCGCACCTTAAGCTATTTACCCGGATGTTGGAAGGCCAGCTTACACAGCCTGAAGCGCAACGTGAAAGCCCGGTCAGCTGGACTTTACAAGGTGAAAGCACCGTCGCTGGCCGATATTTTTTGCACGTTACCGCGCACGCAGAACCGATGCTGGAATGCCAGCGTTGTCTGCGGCCGTTTATATGCAATGTCAATGTCGATAACCGGGTTGAGCTGGTGCGAACGCCTGCTGAACAGGACACCGACGATCTTGATGACGACAGCATCGAGCGTATTGTTGGGTCGAAACGGTTTAGCGTGCTAGGCTTTGTTGAAGATGAGCTGATTTTGGCGATGCCCTATGTGCCGAAGCATCGGGAATGTCCGCCAGATAGCGGAATCAAGGTAGAAAGGTCTGCCGTTTCCGAGGAACAGGAAACCCGGCGTCAATCACCGTTTTCGGTGCTTGAGCAGCTAAAAAAGAATTGATTTTTTCGAATTAACCCCGGGGGTGAGAAAGCCCCTTTACCAGGAGTCATCATGGCTGTTCAACAAAACAAGAAGAGTTCGTCCAAGCGCGGTATGCATCGTGCACACGATTCTCTGACCACACCCCCCACGGCGATTGAGCCCAATACAGGTGAATTGCATCTTCGTCATCACATCAGCCCCAACGGTTTCTATCGTGGCCGTAAAGTGCTGAAAACGAAAAACGACGAATAAACCGGTGTTCCAGCAATCTGCTGCCAGGTTGCCTAATTAATGCCACATAAGAAAATTCGAATCGCCGTAGACTGTATGGGCGGTGATGTAGGGGTTCCCGTTACGGTGACCGCCGCATACCAGTTTGCGCAACGTTTTCCCGATACCACTTTCCTGCTGGTTGGCGACGCTGTCGTTATCCAGTCTCAGTTGGCGCGGCTGGGTTGCGATCGTGCCGACTGGTATCAAATCCTTCCTGCCTCCGAGGTCGTCGCAATGGACGATTCGGTTGAGGTCGCCTTGCGTCGCAAGAAAGACTCGTCCATGCGGGTTGCGGCACAGGCGGTGAAAGATGGCATTGCCGATGCCTGCATCTCGGCTGGCAATACCGGCGCCTGGATGGCCATTTCCCGTTATGTGTTGAAAACGCTCGATGGTATCGATCGGCCGGCGATCGCCGCGTCAATTCCCAATCAGCACGGCGGGGCGACCACTGTGCTTGACCTGGGTGCCAACGTTGATTGTTCGGCGCAACATCTGTTGCAGTTCGCCATCATGGGGACAGCATTGGTAAGCGCACTTTATGGTCATCGTTCGCCGAAAGTCGGTTTGCTGAACATTGGTGAGGAAGTCATTAAGGGGAACGAGGTCGTCAAGCAGGCGGCCGAGTTGTTGCGTGGCAGCGGCCTTAATTTTTACGGCAATGTCGAAGGTGATGATATTTGCAAGGGCACAGTCGACGTCATCGTTTGCGATGGGTTCGCCGGCAACGTTGTGTTGAAATCCATGGAGGGCCTTGCCCGCATGGTCGCCACCATGATTCGCGCTGAGTTCAAAAGCGGGCTTTTGTCGATGCTTGCGGGTTTGGTCGCGACTCCTGTTCTGAGCCGGTTTCGCAAGAAAGTGGATAACCGTCGGTACAATGGTGCCGCCCTGCTGGGTTTGCGGGGTATCGTCATTAAAAGCCATGGTTCCGCTGATGTCTACGCGTTTGGTTGCGCGCTCCAGCGCGCACGGGAAGCTGTAAATAACGGGCTTTTGGAAGGAACGACGTCGGCAATCCATGATTTGCACCAGAGCCTTGCCCAAGCCAAGTCGCTGCAAGCGAATGTGTCTAACGATGTAACAGGTCGGGCAGCCTAAGCTGCCATCCAATGGAAGTGGTTTCACTATGCCTTATGCCAAGATAGCAGGAACGGGGGGCTACTTGCCGTCTCGTGTAGTGTCAAATGAGGATCTGGCCGCTGAGCTGGCGACCCGGGGTATCGAGACCTCGGATGAATGGATTACCGAGCGCACCGGTATCCGGCAAAGACATATCGCCGGTCCGGAAGTCAAAACCAGCATGCTGGCGGCCGAGGCTGCAAAGCGGGCAATGGCTGATGCGGGGGTGGATCCTGCCGATATCGATTTGTTGATCGTGGCTACTTCAACGCCGGATGTGATTTTTCCCAGTACGGCGTGCCTGGTACAGGCGCAGTTAGGTATCCATCAGGGAGCGGCCTTCGATGTCCAGGCTGTCTGCAGTGGCTTCGTCTACGCCCTGACGACTGCCGACGCATTTATCCAGGCAGGTCGAGCACGTACTGCATTGGTTATTGGCGCCGAGATCTTTTCCAGCATCCTTGATTGGGACGACAGGCGCACTTGTGTGCTGTTCGGAGACGGTGCGGGCGCAGTCGTGCTCAAGGCGAGCGATGAGCCGGGCATTCTGGCCGCCGAGCTTCACGCCGACGGCAGCCAGCAGGGTATTTTGTGTGCCAATGGGCGGATTGTGGACGGGCAGGTCGTGGGTGACCCTTTTGTGCGAATGGATGGTCAGGCCGTGTTCAAAATGGCGGTTAATTCATTGTCGAAATCCGCGCATGACGTCTGCCGTTCCGCAGGCGTGGACCTGGCGGATATCGATTGGATGGTTCCGCATCAGGCTAATGTCCGTATCCTCAATTTCCTGGGCAAGAAACTGGGTATTCCCACAGAAAAAATTGTCATTACACTCGATCAACATGCCAACACCTCTGCCGCCAGTGTGCCCCTTGCGCTTGATGTGGCTCGTCGTGATGGGCGTGTCAAAAAAGGCGATCTCGTACTCATGCAAGGCGTGGGTGGCGGGTTTACCTGGGGCTCTGTACTCGCTCGCATGTAAAATCACGCAAATTTGTCATATTTCGCGTTCAAATAACTCAGTTCAATCGTCATGAAATTTGCTTTTGTATTTCCGGGGCAAGGGTCTCAATCCGTAGGTATGATGGATGCCTGGTCAGGCAACTCCTCTGTGCAGGCTGCGCTTGCCGAAGCTTCAGATGCGCTGGGGCAGGACCTGGCGGCGCTTATTGCCCAAGGTCCCGCTGAAGATCTGAATCTAACCACCAACACCCAACCCGTGATGTTAAGCGCCTCGGTTGCCGTTTATCGCGCCTGGCGCGATGCGGGCGGCCCGATACCGCATATCGTGGCAGGGCACAGCCTGGGTGAGTATTCCGCCCTGACGGCAGTTAACGCGCTTTCTTTGGCCGATGCCGTGCGTCTTGTGCGGGTTCGCGCCGATGCCATGCAGGCTGCGGTGCCGGTTGGCAGCGGTGGGATGGCGGCCATTCTGGGTCTGGATGACGATCAGGTTCGTCAGTTGTGTGTTGAGTCCGCGCAAAACGAGGTGGTCGAGGCTGTCAACTACAACGCGCCTGCCCAAGTGGTTATCGCGGGCCACAAGGCGGCAGTAGAGCGTGCCTGTGAGCGCGCGCGCGAGGCCGGGGCCAAACGTGCTTTGCTGTTGCCGGTTTCCGCCCCTTTTCATTCAAGCTTGCTCAAGCCAGCCGCTAATGTGCTTCAAAATGCGTTGGCTGAGGTTGACCTGATGCCGCCTGAAGTGTCGCTGATCAATAATGTCGATGTGGCTTCCCCGACGGAACCCGCGGCAATCAAGGATGCGTTGGTTCGTCAGGCATGGCATCCGGTACGCTGGGTCGAGACATTGCAGGCGATGAAAGCCCAGGGTGTGACGCACGTCATAGAGTGTGGACCGGGCAAAGTGCTGACGGGCCTTACCAAGCGTATCGACCGTGACCTTGTCGGCTTGTCGATTACGGATCCGGCGTCGTTGGATTTGGTTTTGGAAACCATCAAGGGGGCATCATGAGTGAGCAGTTGGAAGGAAAGGTTGCGTTGGTAACTGGTGCGACGCGAGGAATTGGCAAGGCAATTGCCCTTGAGTTGGCCGCACGTGGTGTGAAGGTAATTGGCACGGCGACTTCCCAGAGCGGGGCAGACAGTATTTCAGCCATGCTGGCTGATATCGGTGGTCGCGGTGTCATTTTGAATGTCACAGACAATGCTGCATGCGATGCGCTGCTCGCCGATATTGGCGCCAACGAAGGTGGGCCGCATATTCTGGTTAACAATGCCGGTATCACGCGCGACAACCTGGCAATGCGCTTGAAGGATGACGATTGGGCGGATGTGATCAATACTAATCTTTCCGCAGTGTTCCGTTTATCGCGCGGTGTCATCAAGACAATGATGAAAGCGCGCTGGGGACGAATAATCAATATCACTTCGGTGGTTGGGGCCAGCGGCAACGCAGGCCAGGCCAATTACGCGGCGGCCAAAGCCGGCGTGACCGGGATGACCAAAGCCCTGGCGCGAGAGCTTGGCAGTCGTGACATTACGGTAAATTGTGTTGCGCCGGGTTTTATTGAAACTGATATGACGCGTGCATTGAGCGAGGCGCAAACGTCGGCGCTTTTAACCCAGATTCCCCTGGGCCGCCTGGGTGCGCCAGCCGATATTGCGAACGCGGTGGCGTTTTTGGCAGCGCCAGAAGCAGGTTACATTACAGGTACGACGCTCCATGTAAATGGTGGGATGTACATGTGATGATTCAGACAGGTTAAAATCCTGTTTTGGTACGAGGTGTTCCAATGCTCTGGCCGGTACGGCTGTTGTGTATGGCAAGTATTGAAACACTGTTTTTTTTGTCATAGCCGTTTCCTATTATTCAATACGTTTGGCTATAATTCGCGGGAATTTTTCCCTAATTGGAGAACTGCATGGAAAGCATCGAACAGCGCGTCAAGAAGATCGTCGCTGAACAACTTGGCGTTAACGAAGCCGAGATCAAAAACGAATCTTCCTTCCTTGACGACCTCGGTGCCGATTCGCTCGATATGGTCGAGCTCGTAATGGCACTCGAAGACGAATTCGAAACTGAAATCCCTGACGAGGAAGCAGAAAAAATTACGACCGTTCAACAAGCCGTCGAGTACATCAACTCGCACAGCAAAGAATAATTTCAACAAAAAGGCTCGGAGTTGCGCTTAACGCAGCTCGGGTCGGGGCGGTTTCTAGATGGCTTATTGGCAGTGGCTGTATTTGCGCTTGCATAAATAGGCTGGCTTCAAACCGCTTTTTTATTTCTAGGAGTCATCTGTGAAGCGACGTGTCGTCATAACGGGTCTGGGTATTATTTCGCCCGTAGGGAATGATATCGACAACGCCTGGAGTAATTTGGTGAGTGGGCGTTCGGGTGTGAGTCATATCACACGTTTTGATGCGTCAGGTCTGAACGCGCAGATCGCGGCGGAAGTCAAGGATTTCGACGTCACGGACTACATGTCGGCCAAGGAAGCCAAGCAAATGGATACGTTTATTCATTATGGCGTGGCTGCCGGTGTGCAGGCGTGGAAAGATGCGGGCCTGGATGTGAATGAGCAGAATGCCGATCGTATCGGCGTCATTGTTGGTTCGGGTATTGGTGGCTTGCCCCGTATTGAAGAAACACAGTCTGAATACCTGTCGCGCGGTGCGCGGCGTATTTCGCCATTTTTTGTGCCGGGCTCGCTCATCAATCTTGTTTCAGGACAATTATCCATCATGTTGGGCCTGAAAGGACCCAGTTACGCAGTGGTTTCGGCCTGCACAACAGGGTTGCACTCCATTGGTGATGCCGCACGCCTGATCGAGTACGGCGATGCAGACGTCATGGTTGCCGGGGGTGCGGAATCGACTGTTTCACCTCTGGGTGTCGGTGGTTTTGCCGCCATGCGGGCCTTGTCGACCCGAAATGATGATCCTCAGGCCGCTTCCCGTCCCTGGGATGTCGATCGCGATGGTTTTGTGCTTGGCGAAGGGGCTGGAGCCCTGGTGCTTGAGGAGTATGAGCACGCTCGTAAACGGGGAGCCCGAATTTATGGCGAGTTTGCTGGCTACGGTATGAGCTCCGATGCGCATCACATTACCTCGCCCGATAAAGACGGCCCGCGGCGCGGCATGTTGCTGGCCATGCGCAACGGGGGTATCGATCCTACCGAGATCTCTTATATTAATGCTCACGGCACCTCGACACCCCTGGGTGATAAAAACGAAACGGAAGCGTTAAAACTGGCTTTCGGCGATCATGCACGCAAATTGGTCGTTAACTCCACCAAATCCATGACAGGGCATTTGCTGGGGGCGGCTGGCGGGATAGAGGCGGTTTTCACTACGCTGGCGGTTTATCATCAGGTATCTCCTCCCACTATTAATATTTTTAATCAAGATCCGGAGTGTGATCTCGATTATTGTGCCAATGAGGCACGCGACCTGAAAATTGATGTGGCCCTGTCTAACTCGTTTGGTTTTGGCGGCACGAACGGGTCAATGCTGGTGCGACGGATTTAAGCCGGGCCAGCGGAATGCAAAATTCCACTGAGTGGCAAATCGGTACCCCGTTGTGGGTGTGGTTTGCCGCTACCCTTGTACTTTTGCTGGCAGCATCAATTCTTCTGTCTCACAGTCTTGCACTGTTTTCCGGCACGACGCTGGTTGCTTTCATGTTTTGTCGGCGTCGTGTCATGCATCCTTTATTCGTGCGGGGATCCTTGCGTTTTGAGGAGGGAGGGTGGATCTACACTGCCCATCGCGAAGGTGAACGTCGGGTATCATTGGAGCGGGTCTGGCCTAATGGGGTCTGGACTACACTGCGCTTTACACAGGAAGCTTCCGGGGCGAACCGAATTATGGAATTAACAGTCTGGAAATCTCGAGTATCCGAGCCGGCCTGGCGTGCGCTGGGTATGCAGGTCGCTCAACACATCGCGATGGTGGGGGGTGTGCGTGAGCGAGCGTGATGTCGATGCAGAACTGGTTGCGCGTGTTCAACGCGGAGACAAGCGGGCGTACGATTTACTGGTATTGAAATACCAGCGCAAAATCATGCGCTTATTGTCGCGCATGATTCGTGAACCGTCCGAAGTTGAGGATGTGGCTCAAGAAGCGTTTATCAAGGCGTATCGTGCCTTGCCTCAGTTTCGCGGCGATAGCGCGTTTTATACGTGGCTGTATCGCATCGCGATCAATACGGCACGGAATTGGCAGGCCTCAAGTCAACGTCGCCCAATGTCTTCTTCAATTGTTTCAAACGAAGACGATGAAACTTTTGACCAAATTGATAACCTAACCGATATCAGCACGCCCGAATCGGTTCTGGCCAGCAGGCAAGTGGTCAGTACGGTTAATGAGGCAATCGATGCGCTACCGGAAGAGTTGCGCACGGCTATTGTGTTAAGGGAAATTGAAGGTATGAGCTATGAGGATATTGCCCAGTCAATGGGTTGCCCCATAGGAACAGTTCGCTCGCGTATTTTTCGCGCGCGAGAGGCAATTGCGGCGCAACTGCGCCCTGTGCTGGGCACGGGCGCAGAGACGCAACGGTGGTAAGGAGTGACAATTATGCATACTCAGACGCGTTCCGATTACGATTCTTCATGGGAAGAGAGTGTTTCGGCCTGGGTTGATGGGGAAGCGCAAATTCGGGCGGAAGATCTCGATACCCCTTATGGCAGGCAGCTGTGGGACACCTACCACTTGATCGGCGATGTAATGCGTAGCAAAGAGCTGGCAGTGCAGCCCTCAGACCGTTTCTATGCCCGAGTGTCAAAAGCAATAGACGACGAACCGGTTATTGTTGCCCCCCGGCTGCGCAAAACCTCACCTGTCTGGCGCGCGGGGGTATCGGGCCTGGCGGTGGCGGCAGCCGTGGCCTCGGTTGTATGGGTTGCGCTACCTTATTTTGTGGGCGGGCAGGTCAACGAGGCGCCGCCCATGTTGGCCGCGGCGGATGATTCCGGGTTGCACGATTACGTGAGTGCACATCAGCAGTTTGCCGGTGTGAATCCGGTTCGGCAAGTCTCGTTTCAGGCGGGGGCCGCAACGCAATGAGAAGGGTAACTCGGCAAATGTCTGCCTGGCATCTGGCTTGGCTGTTGATGGGGGCGCTGGCTTGCTTGCCGTCGGTGCAGGCGCAAGAGAGCGAGAAGCCTTATAAAGCCGCATTCGAATTGTTGCAACAGGCACAGCAAGCAGCACGCAACACCGATTATGCCGGCGTGTTTACTTATACCGAAAGCGGAACCATGCGCTCATCGCGAATTATTCATGTGGTTGACGGTACCGGCGAGCGCGAGCGACTCGAAGTGCTGGATGGTTCACCGCGAGAGTTTATTCGGCATAATGAAACCCAGCTCTGTTTGGTTCCAGAGAAAAACCTTGTATTGATCGACAAGGCGCGGACAGATCGTTTTCCCAGCCTGTTTTTGGGCAACACCGACGCGATTTCTGAATATTATGAGTTGTCTGTCAGTGAGGCAGACATCACGCGTGTTGCCGGGCGCGAGTGTCAGATGATCCACGTTGAACCACGCTCGGAAGATCGATATGGTTACAAATTTTGTGTCGACACGGAAACTAAATTATTAATCAAGGCTCAAACCGTCAGTGACCAGGATGTTATCGATGAGATTGCCTTTACCATGCTACAAACAGGAGAAGATGTTGTCCGTGAAGGGTTGGACTCTTCCTGGGATACGTCGGATTGGGACAAGGTACAAATTTCAACACGTGATATCGACGTTACGGAGTTGGGGTGGCGTATTCATTCACCTTCCGGCTTCTCGTTTTCAAAGCAACTGGCTCGCCCAATGAAGTCGGGCGATGCGGTAAAGCATGTGGTGTTGTCTGATGGGCTGGCGACAGTGTCCGTGTTCATTGAAGTGTTCGATGCGGCCAATGATGCACGCACCCTTCACAAGGGTGCCATGCGTAACGGCGCAATTAATGTTTACGGAACACGGATTGGTGATTACTGGCTGACTGCCGTGGGTATTATTCCTACGTCGACTTTGCAAGGTATTGCCGAGCAAACGCAATATGTCGCGCCGCCGGCCGGACAGCAATAATTCATTTTCAAGGAGATTTCATGATGCGAACAACCCGCGTTGAAGAACGTGTGAAACGGTTTTTTGCTGGCGCGATGGTTGCTTGTACCCTGCTAGGGGCGAGTGTTTCGGTTCAGGCGCAAACGGCGGCCGTACCGACATTAACGGTTCCCGACTTCACCGAAGTGGTGGCGCAATCGGAAGGGTCGGTTGTGAATATTCGTACGACCGAGAGCATTCCTGTTGGTTCTCAGATGGGGCCGGGTTCCGATCCCTATGAGCTGTTCCGTTGGTTTTTCGGCCCCGATTTTGTGCCGCCCGGTCGTGGTGGTCCCCCCGGCGGCGCGCCGGCTCCTGATGGAGCGCAGCCTCAGGAACGCACTGTTCCCAGGGGCGTTGGTTCCGGGTTCATTATTTCCGAAGATGGCTATATTCTGACCAACACTCACGTTGTCGCGGGGGCTTCCGATATCCAGGTGACGCTGACCGACGGCCAGGAATACAAGGCCGAGGTGATTGGTACAGACGCGCGCACTGACGTTGCGCTAATCAAAATCGATGCGCAAGACCTGAAGCCGCTGCCCATTGGTACGTCAACCACACTCAAGAAAGGGCAGTGGGTGTTGGCTATTGGCTCTCCTTTCGGCCTGGAGTCGACCGTTACCTCGGGTATCGTCAGTGCGATTAACCGGGATACCGGTGATTATCTTCCATTCATTCAAACCGATGTTGCTGTGAATCCCGGCAATTCCGGAGGTCCGCTCTTGAACCTGGCTGGTGAGGTCGTGGGTATTAACTCACAGATCGTATCCCGAAGCGGCGGCTTCATGGGTATCTCGCTTGCAATTCCCATTGATGAAGCCATGCGTGTCGTTGAGCAACTCAAAGAGCATGGCAAAGTTACCCGCGGGCGCATTGGTGTACAAATCGGTCCGGTTTCCGAAGAAGTAGCCAAGGCAATCGGGTTAGACAGTGCCAGTGGTGCAATGGTCAGTAACGTTCAGCGTGATGGGCCTGCCGATAAAGCAGGTGTTCAGGCAGGCGATGTCATTACCGACTTCAATGGCGAACCCATTGCTCAGTGGTCGGACCTGCCTCGAATCGTTGGGGGAACCAAACCTGATACCCGTGCAACCATGAAAGTATGGCGCAAAGGCAAAGAGGTATCGTTGCGTGTCCGCGTTGGGGAGTTTGAGTCCGACGAAGCCGCAGCCCAGGCTAATACGGGTTCACAGGCCGAGGAAATGTCAACCGACGTACTGGGTTTGGGAGTCCAGGCGGTGCCTGCCGATGTGCTCAAGAGCGAGAGCCTGAAGCAAGGTGTCATGGTGACGGCGGCCAAGGGGCCGGCAGCCACGGCGGGTATTGCACCGGGAGATATCATCCTGACGGTGAATGATACGGATATTACCAATCCCGAACAGTTCGCCAAAACCGTCGCGGGGCTCGACACCTCAAAAAATGCCGCATTACTGGTGTATCGTGAAGGGCAATCCCAGTGGATTGTCGTGACGCCGACGAAATAATTCGCCAAACCGGCTAAAATGCGGTTGTCGCTACAAGAGGGGCGCCCAGTGCGCTCCTCTTTTTGCTTATCGTTTTTATCCGTGGCTGTCGTCTCAGCCCGGATTTCATCCATTCAGGTTTATGAACCACATCCGCAATTTTTCCATTATTGCCCATATCGACCATGGTAAATCCACCTTGGCTGACCGCCTGATTCATCGTTGCGGTGGCCTGCAAGACCGCGAAATGGCTGCGCAAGTGCTCGATTCGATGGATATCGAACGTGAGCGTGGCATTACGATCAAGGCCCAGACGGCCTCGCTGGCCTACACGGCAAAAGACGGAAAAGTCTATGCTTTGAATCTGATCGATACGCCGGGCCATGTTGATTTTTCCTATGAGGTGAGTCGGTCATTGTCGGCTTGCGAGGGGGCTTTGCTTGTCGTGGATGCTTCCCAGGGGGTCGAGGCCCAGACTGTCGCGAATTGCTACACCGCGATCGAACAGGGCGTTGAAGTGATCCCGGTGTTGAACAAGATGGACTTGCCCTCAGCCGAGCCTGACGCCGCCCGCCAGGAAATTGAGGATGTGATTGGTCTTGACGCCTCGGAAGCTGTTTTGGCCAGTGCCAAAACCGGTATGGGTATTGATGAGATTCTCGAGCAGGTCGTTGCCAAGGTGCCGCCTCCGAAAGGAGATCCCGATGCGCCGTTGCAAGCGCTTATTATCGATTCCTGGTTCGACAACTATGTGGGCGTTGTGATGCTCCTGCGTATTGTCAATGGCGTATTGAAGCCAAAAGACAAGATTCGCCTGATGGCGACAGGTTTCACACATTTGTGCGAGCAAATTGGTATTTTCACGCCGAAATCGGTCCCGTGCGAACAGCTATCGGCGGGGCAGGTCGGTTTTGTGATTGCCGGAATCAAAGAGTTGGAGAACGCCAAGGTGGGTGATACGGTAACCTTGGCGAACCGTCCGGCCGATAAGCCGCTACCTGGATTCAAGGAAGTGAAGCCGCAGGTTTTTGCGGGTTTGTATCCGGTTGAAAGCAGTGAGTACGACCAACTGCGTGACTCGCTGGAAAAACTGCGTCTGAATGATTCTTCGCTCATGTTTGAACCCGAGGTCTCCCAGGCTTTGGGTTTTGGTTTCCGGTGTGGCTTTCTCGGTCTACTGCATATGGAAATTGTGCAGGAGCGGCTGGAACGTGAATTCGACATGGACATTATCACGACAGCGCCGTCTGTTGTGTACGAGGTCGAGCAGCGTGACGGCACGGTGATTATGGTTGAAAGCCCGTCGCGCATGCCGGAGGTGGGGGCCATTACCGATATCCGTGAACCTATCGTCAAAGTGACTTTGTTCATGCCGCAGGATTACGTGGGGCCGGTCATGGCGCTGTGTAACAACAAGCGAGGCATCCAGGACGATATGACATACCATGGTCGCCAGGTTCAGCTGATTTACGAAATGCCGCTGGCAGAAATCGTCCTCGATTTCTTCGATCGCCTGAAATCGGTGTCGCGCGGCTATGCGTCGATGGATTATGACTTCATCGAGTATCGTTCCTCGGATGTTGTTCGGGTGGACCTGCTGATCAACGGAGATCGTGTCGATGCGCTGTCGATGATGGTGCACCGAAGCAACGCACGTTATCGCGGGCGTCAAGTCTGCTCCAAAATGCGTGGCCTGATTCCCCGCCAAATGTTCGATATTGCCATTCAGGCGGCAATCGGCTCGGAAATCATTGCGCGTGAAAGTGTAAAAGCCTTGCGCAAGAATGTTCTAGCCAAATGTTATGGTGGCGACATCTCGCGCAAGAAAAAACTGCTCGAGAAACAGAAAGCCGGTAAAAAGCGCATGAAGCAGGTCGGTAACGTTGAAATTCCGCAGGAGGCTTTTCTTGCGATTCTTCAGGTCGATGACAAATAATGTGGCGTTGGGGCAATAGGAATAAATAACGATATGAGTTGGGATTTCGCGCTGATTTTATTTGTTTTGCTGGTCGTTACCGGTATTGTCTGGTCTCTCGACTATTTCTTCCTGCGGTCTCGCAGGCGTAAACGTGCTGCTGCGGAAATGGCGCGGTATGATGCCGCCCCTGCGGGAGTGGGGTCGGTTGAAGCCGCAAAACTAAGGCGCGAAGCGTATGAAAAAGCGCATAAAGTGCCCTGGTTTATCGAGTACTGCGTTAGTTTCTTTCCAGTGATTCTTTTCGTTTTTGTGTTGCGTTCCTTTATTGTTGAACCATTTCGCATACCCTCAGGCTCAATGTTGCCCACTTTACAAAATGGCGATTTAATCCTGGTTAATAAGTTTGACTACGGTATTCGCTTGCCCGTTATTGATCGTAAAGTGGTTCCTGTGGGAAACCCTGAACGGGGAGATGTGATTGTATTTCGTTATCCTGTGGATACCGATGTAGACTATATCAAGCGCGTGGTCGGTGTACCCGGTGATGAGGTGCTCTATCGCAATAAGGCGCTTTACCTGAATGGCAAGGAGGTGCCGCTCGAGCGTGCCGGCGACTTTTATGAGCCGGATCGCTCGACGTATGTCAGCGAATTCATTGAAACGTTCGGGACAAACCAGCATCGAATTTTGCTGGATCGTCAGCGGCGTCAGGATTTCATGCCCATTACCGACTACCCCTACAGGGAAAATTGTAATTATTTTTCAGGTGGTGTCCGGTGCCTGGTGCCGGAAGGACATTATTTTGTCATGGGTGATAATCGCGACAACAGTCTCGATAGCCGTTATTGGGGGTTCGTGCCCGACGAAAATATTGTGGGCCGTGCGTTCTTTGTATGGATGAATTTCGGTGACTTGGGTCGAATAGGTCGGTTTAACTAATGGAAAAGCTTGCAAATCTTGAGAAAGCGCTGGGTTATACCTTTTCCGACCCATTATTGCTTGAACAAGCATTAACGCATCGAAGCCATAACGCCCGTCACAATGAGCGGTTTGAGTTCCTGGGCGACGCCATACTGAATTTTGTCGTGGCATCCTTATTGTTTAACCAGTTCCCAAAGGTCGATGAAGGGGATTTGTCCCGATTGCGTGCGAACCTGGTGAAACAGGCCTCATTGGCGGAAATCGCCCAGAGGCTTCAATTGTCGAATTTTCTTCGGTTGGGCGAGGGCGAATTGAAAAGCGGTGGCTTTCGACGCCCGTCCATTTTGGCTGACGCACTCGAAGCGGTTTTTGGCGCGGTTTTCCTCGACCAGGGTTTTGATGCAGCGCGCAAGGTTATTGGCGATTTATATGCCCCCATGCTGGAGAATGTCGATCCCAAAACCCTGGGCAAGGACCCCAAAACACTTTTGCAGGAGTTGCTTCAGGGCCGCAAGCTGGAACTGCCTCAATATACCGTTGTTGGTACGCATGGCGCGGCACATAATCAGATGTTCGATGTTGAGTGTTCGGTACCCAAGCTCGATATTAAAGTCATGGCGTCTGGCTCCAGCCGCCGGGCGGCGGAGCAACTGGCTGCTACCCAGGTAATTGCTTCAATTCAGCAAATGGCACCGGCAAAAAGCGGGCGTGCGCGTGCACGAAAGAATGCGCAATTGACGCTGCCGGTTGCCGTATCCCAGGAAAATAAATGACTTCAGTCTTTCGGTGTGGTTTTGTTGCGGTAGTGGGGCGTCCCAATGTGGGTAAATCGACGCTAACCAATGCGTTGATTGGTTCCAAGATATCGATTGTGTCGCGCAAGGCCCAAACGACACGGCACCGGATTAACGGGGTGCTGACCCGTGAGCATGAACAGTTTGTCTTTATCGACACGCCGGGGTTCCAGACCCGGCATGGCGGCACGATGAATCGGATGATGAATCGCGTCGTCACGCAGGCATTGGCCGACGTCGACGTCGTGCTGCATGTTGTTGAAGCCGGCAAGTGGTCTAAGGGAGACGAGGAACTGTTGCCGTTGCTGCCAGTTTCCGAGAAAACGATTCTTGTCCTGAGCAAAGTCGATCAATTGAAAGACAAGAACAGTCTATTCGGATTTGTGAACGACTTGATGGTAAAGCATGCTTATGCAGCCGTGGTGCCGGTTAGTGCGGTCAAGGATACGCAACTGAATGTGCTTCTTGATGAAATAGCCGCGCGGTTGCCTGAAGGCGAACCCATGTTCGAAGCCGATACGTTAACTGACCGTCCGATGCGTTTCATTGTGGCCGAGTTGATCAGGGAAAAGGTTTTCCGACTGGTTGGCGACGAATTGCCCTATGCGTGTACCGTTGTGATTGAACAATGGGAAGAGCATGAGCGCGGTGCGCGAATTGCAGCATGTATTGTGGTTGAGCGTGAGACGCATCGTCCGATTTTATTGGGCGCCCAAGGCATGCATATGAAACGTATCGCAACTGAAGCGCGTCAGGATATCGAGAAGCTGCTTGAAAAGCCAGTGCATCTTGAGGTTTATGTGAAGGTCCGTAAAGGGTGGTCGGCGCGAGAATCGTCACTGCGCGATTTAGGATATGAGTAAACGGGTTGTCCGGGTTACACATAGTTTTGCTTATATGCTTCACTCCGTTCCCTGGCGTGAAACATCACTGTTGATCCAGGTTTTTTCGCGTGATCATGGCATTGTAGCTTTGGTTGCGAAAGGGGCGAAACGGCCGTATTCATCCCTGCGAACGATATTGGCCGGATTTCAACCATTGCTGTTGTCGTGGTCGGGAGCAGGCGAAGTCAAGACCCTGACGCGCGCCGATAATGCCGGCCTTAGGCCGCTGTCAGGCCGCGCGCTGATGTCGGCCTGGTATATGAACGAATTGTTGCTATACCTTCTGCCTCGCGAGGACCCCCACCCCACGCTGTTCGAAGCCTATGATGATGCGCTGATACAGCTGGCCGCCGGAGCGGGAGCTGCGTCGGCATTGCGCCGGTTTGAATGGGTACTGTTGCATGAAACCGGTTATGGCCTGGATATGGAGCCCCCCGATTTCGATGATCCGGCCCTCGAGCCGCAACTGCGCCGCAGTCTTCGTGAGCGCATTGATACCTTGCTGGTTGGGCGCCCGTTGCGTACGCGCGCGGTTTTGATGGCCTTGCAGCGGCTCTGATGACGACGCTGCCCCCCTTTTTTGTGTTGGACACGTGCGTACTCATTTCCAATGTCCTGCGTCATGTCTTGTTGCGTTTGGCAGAGCAAGACGTTTTCAGCCCCGCATGGAGCCCGGTCATTGGCGATGAGTGGCGTCGTACGGCTGAACGTCTCTGGGCGGTGCCAAGCGATCATATTCATGACCAATGGGAGGCATTGCAGGCCGGTTTTCCCGACGCGGACCAGGGGGACGTATCGGCCTACAAGGCAGGCTTGAAATACAGCGATCCAAAAGATTGGCATGTGATTGCGGTAGCCTGTGCCGTTCAGGAACGCTATGCCGGCTCTCCAGTAGGGATCCTGACCCGAAATACAAAGGACTTCAATCGCAGTGAATTGCGTCGTCTGGATATCCAGCGCTGGGAACCCGATGCGTTCCTGTCATCATGCTTTGAACATCATGCCGAGCTCGTGCTTGACGCATTGGCTGAGCTGTTGGGCCAAGGAAAAACGGCTCGTCGCTATGACGAGCCGTTGATAGGGATGTTGAAGCGGGAACGCTTGTTTCGTTTGAACCGCTTAATCGCCGTCGCCGCCGAAAATGCCCAATAGCATCAGCAAATTGGCGAAGATGTTGTACAGATCGAGATAAACCGCCATGGTGGCCGAGACGTAATTGGTTTCGCCCCCGTTCACAATGCGTTGCAAGTCGACCAGCAGCAGTACCGAGAACAGCCCGATGGCGATGACGGAAATGGTCAGCATCAGGGCAGGCAACTGCAGGAACACATTCGCGACCGCTGCCACGATCAGAAGGATGACACCAATGAACAGGAATTTTTGCAGGTGAGTGAAATCGCGCTTTGTGGTGGTGGCGATACTGGCCATTGCGCCGAAGACAACTGCGGTTCCGCCGAAAGCCATCATGATCAACTGGGTGCCGTTACCCATGCCCAGTATAAACCCGATAAGCCGGGACAGCATCAGACCCATGAAAAAGGTAAAGGCAAGTAGAAACGCAATGCCCAGACTGCTGTTCTTGTTCTTCTCAACCAGGTACATCAGGCCAAACGCACCGACAAAGAACAAGATAAGGCTCATGCCGGGGCTGGATGCCATAGCCGAGTTGATACCGGTAGCAACGCCCATCCAGGCGCCCAAAACCGTTGGAATCAAGGACAACGCAAGCAGCCAGTACGTGTTGCGCAGGACGCGATTACGCACAACCTCCTGGGAGGCCGCACCATAGGTTTCCCGGCCGGGGAAAGAGGGTTGACGGGAGTCGCTCATAGTGAATCCTTTTAATTGAGTATCGTGATCGTACAAAAAACGTTTGACCTCAGTGCATATGACCTGCAGATACGCACGGAGTTCCTAGTTGAAAGCTTAACTTACACCTTGCTGAACATCAAGTGGATTTGCGCGCCGAAAGGTCATGAGCATGCAGGTCGTGCCCGTCGGTTTTGTAATGGAGCCAACGTTGCCGTGCAGGCTCGATGTCTTCGGGCTGCAGACTCACTATTTCAAGAATACGGTTGAATTGATTTGCGTTGGGGGGGCAGGCGGTATCCAGGTTGAGCAGCCATACCGGCTGGGTGTCGGATTGGGCGTGCATGGCGGGTTCAGGCGGCCTGCTTGTCAACAATACCGGCGTGCTTGACGCCAGCGGATCGTCGGCGTCGACATGCGGAATAAATGCCTCGGGTTCAAACGACCATAGAAACTGGTCGAACCGGTCCAGCAGTTCTGTTTGACTGCAGTAAACAAGTACAGGGTGTTGCTGCTGGTAATGCTTGCGAATCACCTCGCAGGTGGTTCGCAAGCGATCTTCAGCACCGAATGCAAAGTCGACTCGTGCCATTACACTCAATTCTGATTCATCAGGTATTGAATGAGCAGGGGAACGGGACGTCCGGAAGCGCCCTTGTCTTTGCCGCTGCGCCATGCCGTGCCGGCAATGTCGAGGTGGGCCCAGTCGTATTCCTTGGTGTAACGCGACAAAAAGCAGGCCGCGGTAACCGACCCGGCGGGTGGTCCGCCGATATTGGCCATATCGGCAAAATTGGACCGCAATTGTTCTTGATAGGCATCATCCAGCGGCAAGCGCCAGGCCGGATCATTGGTTTGGCGCCCGGCGGCTTGCAGTTGCGTGGCCAGTTCGTCATTCGGTGAGAAAAGACCGGTGTTGACATGGCCCAGCGCGACTACGCATGCCCCGGTTAGCGTCGCAATGTCGATAACCGCCTGAGGTTTGAATCGCTGAACGTAGGTGAGCGCATCGCACAGCACCAGACGACCTTCGGCGTCGGTGTTCAGAATTTCGATTGTTTGGCCGGACATGCTGGTGATGACATCACCTGGTTTGTTGGCACGGCCGCTGGGCAGGTTTTCGCAAGCCGGAATTACGCCGATAACGGACTGATTCAATTCCAGCTCGGCAACGGCGCGCATGGCGCCCAATACGCTTGCCGCACCGCACATGTCGTATTTCATTTCATCCATGTTGGCGCCTGGCTTGATTGATATCCCGCCAGAGTCGAAGGTAATGCCCTTGCCGACAAGTACATAAGGTTTCTTGCCACGTGACGACTTTGCTTTTTCGGCAGCCGGTGTGTACTTGAGCACAATGAACGCCGGCGGTTCATCCGAACCTTTGGCAACAGAAAGAAACGCATTCATTTTCAGGTTCTGGATTTGCTTGAGTCCCAGGACCTCGGCCTTGAGGGTGTTGAATTCTTTTGCCAGTTTTTTCGCGGTTTGCCCAAGGTAAGTGGGTGTGCAGACGTTGCCTGGAAGATCGCCAAGCAGGCGGGTAAGCTGCATGCCGTTGCCGATTGCCTGGCCGGCACGCAGCCCAAGCTTGGCCTGGGCCGCATCGCTGCGGCTGACCCATTGTGCTATTTTCTTTAATTTGACGGGCTTGCTGCGGTTTTCCTTGCCCAGTGTGGCATCATACTGATAGGTTGCCTGGCTTGCCGCAGTTGCGGCAATTTGGCTGCGCTGCCGAATGCTGGCGTCTTGGCAGTCGAGGCTTGCAAGCGTGGAGACACCTTCTGCAACCTGCGCCTGTACGCAGTACTTTGCGAAGGCCAGTTCGGCATTTGCATGAATTTTGCTGTTGTAGCTGTCTTGTTTGCCCAACCCGATTAAAATAACCCGCTCGGCGGCAACGCCGTCCAGGTTTCTGAGCAGGGTTTGGGTACCGGCTTTGCCGGGAAATTCGCTTTTGGCAATACGTGATAACGCACCGTTGCATGCCTGGTCGAGCAGTTGAGCAGGTTGTGTGAGCTGGCCTTCGGCAAAAATGCCGACAGCCAGTGCCGCGGTTTTAATTTGGTGGGGCGCTGCGTTGGTTTGTGTGCTGAATTCCATATAAGCTTTCCGTAGTTAATCGGCCGAATGTTGTTGATTATCTCGCATTTTTGTTTATGTCTCTATTCAAACGATCTGTCGTCTCCGAAATCATGAGTCATGCCGGTGTGGTTTTTTCCACGCTATTGGTGGTTTGGCTCAGTGTCCTGCTGGTTCGGCTGCTTGGCGATGCCGCAGGCGGCAGTATTGGTGCCGACGTCGTGTTCGGCCTGGCTACCTTTTCAAGTATTACCGCGTTGCCGGTTATTTTGTCGGTGTCATTGTTCATTGCCGTGCTTACCACCGTAACACGTAATTTTCGCGAGTCGGAAATGGTCGTCTGGTTTGCCAGTGGCCTGTCGTTGAAAGACTGGATTGGCCCGGTTATGCGTCTTGCAGTGCCGGCGGCGATGCTGATCGCATTCTTGACATTGTTCGCCTCGCCTTGGGCCTATCGGCAAATTGCCGAGTACCGTCAGCGCTATGAACAAAGGTCAGATTTGTCCAAGGTGACGGCCGGACAGTTTATTGAAACCGAAAATGGCGCCCGGGTGTTTTTTGCTGAAGATCCTGTGAATGAGGGGGATGAGCTGGGCAAGGTTGTGGCCCGGATCAACGACGAAGGCTGGCTCAGTGTTGTAACCGCCAACAGTGCGCGGGTTGAAACCCAGGACAATGGAGACCGCTTCCTGGTTCTTTCGCAAGGGCACCGCTACGATTTGAAGCCAGGTCAAACTGAGTTTCGCCTGCTTGATTTCCAGCGCTATGGGTTTCGTCTGGAGGGAGAGGGCGATACAACACCGGAGGCGTTACGAGCCCAGGCCGAGAGTCAGATAAAAGCGCGTCCAACACAACAGTTGTTCAACGATAATAACGATAACGCCGATTCCCAGATTATGTGGCGGCTCGCTTTGCCGCTTGCTGCGCTGAACCTGGCGTTACTGGCCATTCCACTGGGCGCTGTGAACCCGCGCCTGGGGCGGTCCGGAGACGTTTTGATCGCGGGCCTGGTGGGGCTGTTGTACATGAACCTGATTAATCTGTCGCGTGGCTGGATCGGTACAGGACAACTGAATTTTTATCTGGGCATCTGGCTGGTTCACGCCATCTTTCTTGCTTTGATGGTGTTCATGATGTGGCGCAAGCTACGTATCCGACCGCCCAAATCCCCCAAACCTGCCTCTTGACTAATCTGCTTTTTAATATAGACATATTACTGAATATTATTTGAGTTTGTTTCTATATTACGTATAATTTTACCCCTATACGGGGTAAAAAATGAATCTTCAACAGTTTCGCTTCGTGCGAGAAACCATACGGCGCAACTATAACCTGACAGAAGCTGCGCGCTCTTTGTATACTTCTCAACCAGGGGTGTCGAAATCGATTATCGAGTTCGAGGAAGAGTTGGGCGTCAAAATATTTGAACGTCATGGAAAGCGCATAAAAGGCCTGACAAAGCCGGGTGCCGTCGTGGCTCAGGTTATCGAGCGTATTATGCGGGAAGTGGATAACCTGAAAAAAGTAAGTGACGAGTTCGCCCAAAAAGACGAAGGCGGGCTGGTGATTGGCTGCACCCATGCCCAGGCACGTTATCTGCTGCCAAAGGTTATTCCGGCGTTTCGCGCCCGTTTCCCCAAGGTCAGAATGTCGCTGGCAGAAGGAAACCCGCCCACCCTGGCGCAAATGGTACTGCACGAGCAGGCTGACCTGGCCATTGCGACTGAATCGCTGGCACATACGCCGGGTCTTGTGGCTTTGCCAGTTGTTTCATGGGAGCACGTGGTTGTGGTCAAGCCAGACCACCCGTTGACAGAGCTGACTTCGTCACAGGCGCGCAATTTAACGCTTGAGCAAATGGCTCAATATCCAATCGTCACGTACGATCGTCAGTTTTCGGGGCGCCGGGTCATTGACGAAGTATTCGAGTCGCGCAATATCACCCCCGATATTGTCCTGGAGGCCATCGACGCTGACGTCATTAAAACCTATGTCGACGTGGGCCTGGGGATTGGCATTATTGCGGGGATCGCCTACGATCCGCGCCGTGACAAAGGCCTGGTGGGGATTCCCGTTGGGCATTTGTTCGGTACCCATGTAACTCGCGTGGCTATGAAGCAGGGCGTATTCTTGCGCGATTATGTGTACGCCTTGCTGGAAATGATGGCGCCCGAACTGACGCGCGAAGTGGTGCAACAGGCATTGGGAAAAGTACCGTCACCCGATTAATTAACATTAACTATCGTGCTGCGTTGTTGCCGAAGTCGATATGATGTCAATATGTATTGACAATACAAATAAGAATGATTATCGTTTGTCTTAATTCTTAGACAACGGGAGTCATCATGACGACATTTGTAAATGCGGTAATTGTGGGTGCCGATCGCCTGGGCAACATTCCTGATCTGTTGAAGGGGCATAATATTTCGATTCACCGACATATCAGCGGTCGGGATCCTGCCCATCAGAAGAAAAATCTTCAATTGCCTTCAGGCACCGATTTACTGATTTTGCTTACTGATTTCCTGGGCCACAATGTCATGAAAACATTCCGTATGGCAGCTCAGCGATCTGGCATACGCGTTGTGGCCTGCCGCAGGTCTGTGTGTTGTATGCAGCAGGCTTTGATGCAGTGCGGTTATTGCAGCGAGGCTGAGCGCAGGGTGTCGGCGCCAAGCCGTCGGGCGCCGTTGTAGCGTTTTTTCCAGTATGCAATGTCCATGCTCTCGACGCGCACCTGGGCTCCCCGGCGGGGCGCGTGGACAAACTTATGATTGCCCAGGTAGATGCCGACATGCGAAAAACGTCTGCCTAGCGTATTGAAAAAGACCAGGTCACCTTTGCGTAACTCTGAGCGTTCAACAGCAATGCCCTGGCGGGCAATATCGGCAGAGCGGCGGGGCAGCTTCAAACCCAGTGATTTTTCCGCCGCATAGATAACCAGGCCGCTGCAGTCGAAACCGGTATCCGGCTCGTCTCCCCCGTATTTATATTCAACCCCCAGGTGCTCCATTGCAGCGCCGGCCATTGCACGCGAGTCGTTGTAAAACGTTTCGGGGGAGCGGCTAAGACCGTAATCGTTCTTGGCCAGGTAGGCGCCCAGCGGATCGGAGCGCAAGTGTGCCAGGTAAGCTTCGCGGTCGTTGCCTGCCTGTGAGCCAGGGCCGCTGGACGCGCACCCCGCCAAAAATATGGCAACTGCGAAGACCATTGCTTTTGCGCCAACCGTGGTGATTGGCGCACGACATTGACTCCCGGAGTTGGCTGGTACGTTATCCGACATGGTTCCCTGACAAAAGGCCTAAGCATTTAGGCCTGTTTCCCGATTGGCACTTTTTGCGTGCCCGAGTGTAACTAAAACTTTGTGTCAGGTAAAGCTTGAAATGTTACAAATTCCGCGCGCAGGTGATGGGAGGCCGTAACCTGGAACTTATGGCATCATGCGGATTCATTGTTGAATAAATAAATAGACACTATCCAGGAGGACAACTCAATGAATACCAAACCCGTGCTCGGTGCAAGCGAAGTAGCAAAAATTCTGTCGGCGGCACAGGCCTTTGCCAAAGAGCATAACTGGGCTGTTGCGATTTCGGTAACAGACGACGGTGGCCATCTTTTGGGCATGCTGCGTCTCGACGGTGCCGCACCCATGACAGCCCGGATGTCGGAAGCAAAAGCCCGAACAGCGTCATTGGGACGCCGTGAAACAAAGATATTTGAAGAAGTGATTGCGCAGGGGCGCGTTGCATTTTTATCGGCACCTAATCTTGATGCGCTACTCGAGGGCGGGGTGCCTGTAATAGCAGACGGCCAGACGATCGGCGCTGTCGGTGTCTCAGGCGTGAAGTCGTCTGACGACGCGGAAATCGCGCGTGCCGGAATTGCCGCACTTGAACTTTAACATCCGTTAATTTCGGGTACTGATCATTGTCATTAATGACGGAGTCAACCAAAACGGTCTCTGAACCACCCGCCTCTGCGAGCGCCCTTCGTCCTGGAGTACGCCGCAGAGAGTTGTGGGCCTGGGCAATGTACGATTTTGCCAATTCAGGCTACACCACGGTCGTCCTGACCACGGTATTCAATAGTTATTTTATCTCGGTGGTTGCGCAGGGGCGGTCGTGGGGAACCCTCGCACTGACTGCCGCGTTGTCGGTATCGTATCTGCTGGTCATGTTTACCATGCCTTCGCTGGGTGCCTATGCTGATGCACAGGGGAAGAAACGGCAAGTGCTGTTCCTGAGCACGTTGGGCTGTGTCGCCGCGACGGCCTTGCTTGCGCTGATCGGGCCCGGGGCGGTGTTGCTGGGTCTGGTGGTTCTGGCGGTTTCGAACTACTGTTATTGCGTGGGGGAGTCGATTATTGCCGCCTTTCTGCCCGAAATAGCGAAACCGGGCGCTTTGGGGCGGGTATCGGGTTGGGGCTGGGGTTTCGGCTATTTCGGCGGCATGCTGGCTTTGGGGCTATCCCTGTATCTGGTTACGACGCTTGCCGCTGAAGGATACGACGCGCCACAGTATGTTGCTGTGGTGATGTTGTTTACGGCCGCTTTATTCGCGTTGTCGGCGCTGCCATCTTTTCTTTTCCTGAACGAGCGTTCCCCGCCCAACCGGCGTCCGAGGGTTGCGCCGCTCAAACAGTTAAAGCGCGCCTGGCGTGAAACATCAGAGTGCTTTCCGGATTTTCGGCTTTTGCTCATCTGCGGTGCGTTTTACCAGGCGGGTATTGCCGTGGTGGTGACACTGGCTGCAGTGTACGCCAACCAGGCCATGGGGTTCACGATGGCCAAGACCATGCTATTGGTTTTCGTGGTGAATATCGCGGCCGCGGCCGGTGCGCTTTCGTTCGGCTACTTTCAGGATCGGGCAGGCCACAAACAGGCACTCGCACTGACGCTGATGGGTTGGATCCTGATGGTATTGGTGGCTTATGCCGCTGTCAGTGAATGGATTTTCTGGCTTGCCGCCGCTTTGGCCGGCTTGTGCATGGGTACGAGTCAGAGCGCAGGGCGCGCCATGGTAGGTGCGCTGGCGCCACAGGGGCGTTTGGCGGAATTCTATTCGCTCTGGACCTTTGCGATTCAGTTGGCGGCTGTCGTGGGTCCGTTCACTTATGGTCTGGTTACGTGGGTCACCGACGGCAATCATCGTCAGGCATTGCTGGTTACGGGCTTGTTTTTCGTCGTGGGCCTGGTCGTGTTGCAAAGGCTTGATTTTGCACGCGGCATCAAGGTGCGCGATACTTACTCTGTGTCAGGCCATGATAATTCATTGAACGAGGAGTAATGAGGATGGCATCTACAGATATTGAATCGGTGTTGGTCGAGAATCGCGTATTTGCGCCATTTGCCGATATAGAGAAAAACGCGGCCATTTCCGGTATGCAGGCATATCAGGATCTGGCCAAGGAGGCACAGAAGGATCCAAACGGGTTTTGGGGGCGTCTGGCCAAAGAACATTTAAATTGGACCACGCCTTTTACGCAAGTTCTTGATGAGTCTGAAGCGCCTTTTTATAAATGGTTTGCCGACGGTGAGCTGAATGTCTCGGCCAACTGCCTTGATCGTCATCTGGGAACACCCACCGAGCACAAAACTGCCATTATTTTTGAGACTGACGATGGCAAGGTTCTGCGTATTACATACCGTGAGCTCTACGATCGGGTATGCGAGTTCGCCAATGGCTTGAAAGCATTGGGTTACAAAAAAGGTGATCGCGCCATTATCTACCTGCCGATGTCAATCGAGGCGGTGGTGGCGATGCAGGCGTGCGTCCGGCTGGGCATGATTCATTCTGTCGTATTTGGGGGGTTCTCTTCCAAGAGTATCAACGAACGTTTGGTGGATGTTGGCGCTTCGCTGGTGATAACGGCCGATGAACAAATGCGAGGCGGAAAAAACATTGCGTTAAAGCCGGCGGTCGATGAAGCCATTGCCGCCGGCGGCTGCGAGGCGGTGCGGCATGTGGTCGTGTACAAACGAACCGGAGGCCAGGTGCAGTGGCATGAAGGGCGCGATCTTTGGATGCATGATGTATGCGAGGGGACAGCCGGGCCATGCGAGCCGATTCCTGTCAATGCAGAACATCCGCTGTTCATTTTGTATACCTCTGGTTCAACGGGCAAGCCCAAAGGCGTGCAGCACGCATCCGCAGGTTATTTGTTGTGGGCCTACCTTACGATGAAGTGGGCCTTCGACGCCAAGGATTCAGATGTTTACTGGTGCACGGCAGATGTGGGTTGGATTACCGGTCATACGTATATTGTGTACGGGCCGCTGGCGGCCGGTGTTACCCAGGTTATGTTCGAAGGCGTGCCCACCTATCCCAACGCTGGCCGGTTTTGGGAAATGATTCAACGGCATGAAGTCAGTATTTTCTACACAGCGCCTACCGCGATTCGTTCTCTCATCAAAGCGGCGGAAGCGCACCCTGAATGTCATCCGCGCAAGTACGACTTGAACAGTCTGCGCATCATTGGTTCGGTGGGGGAGCCTATTAACCCCGAGGCCTGGATGTGGTATTTCAGGGAGGTGGGTCGCGAGCGTTGTCCAATACTCGATACATGGTGGCAAACTGAAACCGGTGGTCACATGATTACGCCGTTGCCGGGTGCTACCCCGTTAAAGCCAGGCTCTTGCACATTACCGCTACCTGGTATTGAAGCGGCTATTGTTGATGAAGCGGGTGTCGATGTGAAGTCGGGTACCGGTGGATTTCTGGTTGTCAAACGCCCCTGGCCCGCCATGATCCGAACCATCTGGGGTGACCCCGAGCGGTTCAAGAAAAATTATTTTCCGCCAGAAATGAAGGGCTATTATCTGGCCGGCGACGGCGCGCAACGCGATGCCGATGGATATTTCTGGATTATGGGACGGGTCGACGATGTCTTGAACGTATCGGGGCATCGGCTGGGCACGATGGAGGTTGAGTCTGCCCTGGTATCACATTCCATGGTGGCTGAAGCTGCTGTGGTGGGACGGCCGGACGACACAACAGGCGAAGCCATTGTGGCGTTTGTGGTGTTGAAACGGAATTTGCCCGAGGGTGACGAGGCAGTGCAGATTGCCCAGGAGTTACGTGCTTGGGTGGCCAAGGAGATTGGCCCGATTGCCAAGCCCAGGGACATTCGTTTCGGTGAAAACCTGCCCAAGACCCGCTCGGGCAAGATCATGCGTCGCCTGCTGCGCAATGTTGCCCGGGGCGAGGAAATTACGCAAGATGTTTCGACACTCGAGAACCCTTCCATTCTGGATCAGTTGTCACAGTCGGTTTAGCGTTTGCGGATTTCCCGACGAAAAAAAAGGTGCCCCTGTTTGATTTGCAGGGGCACTTTTTTGTGTGGTGTTTACATACCGTTGTAAACCGGGCCTTCGCCGCCCTGGGGGGTTACCCACACAATATTCTGCGTTGGGTCTTTGATATCGCAGGTTTTGCAGTGGACGCAGTTCTGGGCATTGATTTGCAGTTGATCTTCACCGTTCTCTGTTTTAACGAACTCGTAGACGCCGGCTGGGCAGTAGCGCGCCTCCGGTCCTCCATACTTTGCAAGATTAACGGCAACAGGCACCGAAGCGTCTTTCAGGGTTAAATGGATCGGTTGATTTTCTTCATGGTTCGTATTCGATAAAAATACCGAGCTGAGCTTATCGAATGTGAGCTTGCCGTCGGGTTTGGGATAATCGATACGGGCACATTCCGACGCGGGTTGCAAACAGGCGTGATCGGGTTTGGTGCGATGGATTGTCCAGGGCATTTTGCCTTTCAGCAACCACTGTTCGATGCCGGTCATTAAGGTGGCAACGGTACGACCTTTCTTGAACCACTGCTTGAAGTTGCGCGATTTGTTGAGCTCTTCATGAAGCCATGATTTTTCAAATGCCTGGGGATATGCGGTGAGCTCATCCCGGCTGCGTTCGGCGGCCAGGGCGTTGAACGCGGCTTCGGCGGCCAGTGCGCCGGTTTTAATGGCGGCATGGCTTCCCTTGATTCGGGAGGCGTTGAGCGTACCCGCTTCACAGCCCACCAGTACACCGCCGGGGAAACAGAGTTTGGGCAGCGAGAGCAGGCCGCCGGCAGTAAGCGAGCGGGCACCATAGGCGATACGCTTGCCGCCTTCGAAGGTGGTGCGAATGGCCGGATGGGTTTTGTAGCGTTGAAATTCTTCGTAGGGCGACAGCCATGGATTGGCGTAATCAAGGCCAACGACCAGCCCTACTACGACCATATTGTTGTCGAGGTGATACAGGAAGGAGCCCCCATAGGTATCGGCATCAAGCGGCCATCCCGCCGTGTGAACAACCAGCCCCGGCTTCGATTGCGAGGGGTCGACCTCCCACATTTCCTTGATGCCAATGGCATAGCTTTGCGGATCTTTGCCTTGGTCAAGCTTGAAGCGCTCGATTAGTTCACGCCCCAGTTGGCCGCGCGACCCCTCGGCGAAAATCGTATATTTCGCGTGAAGCTCCATACCGGGCTGGTAGTTCGGTGTTTCGGTGCCGTCGCGCCCGATACCCATGTCACCGGTGGCGACCCCCTTCACAGCGCCATTTTCGTCGTACAGCACTTCAGCGGCTGAAAATCCGGGAAAGATTTCCACGCCCAGCGCCTCGGCCTGCTCGCCGAGCCACTGGGTTACTTCGCCCAGGCGTACAACATAATTGCCGTGATTCTGGAAGCATTCGGGCAGGAGCCAGTTCGGAGTGGCACGGGCGCCTTTTTGCGTAAGGAATAGGAACCGATCCTCCGTGACCTCGGTTTTCAGCGGTGCCCCTTTTTCTTTCCAGTCGGGGATCAATTCGGTTAGCGCCTTGGGATCCATGACCGCGCCCGACAAGATATGGGCACCGACTTCCGAGGCTTTTTCAAGGACACAGACGTTGAGTTCCTGCCCTTTGTTGTTGGCGAGTTGTTTCAGGCGGATGGCAGCCGATAAGCCGGCCGGCCCGGCGCCGACGATGACGACGTCGTATTCCATTGATTCGCGTTCAGCCATGGATGTTGACCTCCGTTATATATTTTGTGTGGGCGTATACTTTAAACATTGTACTTCCGATATGGGCCGCCTGTGCATCTGAAGCGTGCCGGGCGCCGGCTTGACGAACAAGAAGGTGTGAATGTCTGAAACTCAATCTGTCATCAAAAAGCGGATTCATCATTTGCGTGAACTCATGGTTTCCAAAGGCGCGAAGGCTTGTGTGGTCCTTTCTGCTGACCCGCACTTGTCTGAGTATCTGCCCGAACATTGGCAGGCCCGTGCCTGGTTAAGCGGTTTCCAGGGGTCGGCTGGCACATTGGTGGTAACACCTGATTTTGCAGGTTTGTGGACAGACAGCCGTTATTGGGAGCAGGCGGTCGTTGACCTTGCGGGCACGGGCATTGAGCTCATGCGGGCAGGGCAACAGGATGTGCCGTCGCCCCCCGATTGGATCGTTTCGCAACTGGCTGCCGGTGATTGTGTTGCAATCGACGGCAACACGCTTAGCGTTGCCGCCCATCGCCAGTGGTTGCAAATTCTGTCTGGCCACGCCATTCGTTTGCAAACAGACCTCGACCTGCTTGGTGATGCGTGGGCAGATCGGCCTGCGCTTCCCCATGCGCCGGTGTATGCGCATGCGCCAGATTTCGCCGGTCGGAGCCGCGCCGACAAGCTGGCGGCGGTTCGCAAGGAAATGAAGGACAAAACGGCGCAATGGCATTGGCTGTCGGCGCTCGATGATATTGCCTGGATACTGAATTTGCGCGGTCAGGATGTGGCTTACAACCCGGTTTTTCTCAGTCATCTTTTAATTGGCGAGCATGATGCCCGTCTCTTCATCGATCAGACCAAGATTCCTCAGGAACTGCAGCGTGAGCTCGAGAGGGATGGCATTGTGCTTGACGCGTACGAAGCCGTGGGCGGCGTGCTGGCCTGCTTGCCGGAATCGGATACATTGCTGTTCGACCCCGTTCGCACGACGGCCGGTTTGCTGTCCTCGGCAGCGTTTGTCAAGCAGTGCGAAGCCGATAATCCTTCGCAGGTTATGAAAGCGTGCAAAACCGAGGCCGAACTGGCACACATTCGCGAGACCATGGAGATGGACGGGGCAGCGTTGTGCGAGTTCTTTGCATGGTTCGAGGATCACGTTGGCAAGGAAAAGATATCCGAGCTCATGGTGGACGAGCATATCACCGCCGCACGTGCGCGGCGGCCTCATTTCGTGTGCCCCAGTTTTTCCACCATTGCCGCATTTAACGCCAATGGGGCGATGCCGCATTATCAGGCAACGGAGTCATCCTACGCCTGGATCGAGGGCGATGGCCTGTTGTTGATCGACTCGGGAGGACAGTACCTGGGCGGCACCACGGATATTACGCGTGTCGTGCCAGTTGGCATACCAACTTCAAACCAGAAACGTGATTACACTTTGGTACTAAAAGGCATGATTGCCTTATCGCAGGCGGTGTTTCCCCAAGGGGTGGCGGGCTCGGCGCTTGATGTGCTGGCACGCATGCCGCTCTGGCAGGCAGGGTTGGAGTTTGGACATGGTACAGGCCATGGCGTGGGGTACTTTTTGAATGTACACGAAGGGCCGCAGTCTATTTCATACCGCGCTGCGCGCACTGTCCCGATGCAGGTGGGCATGGTTACGTCAAACGAGCCGGGGTTGTATCGTCCGGGGCAGTGGGGCATTCGCATCGAGAACTTGATCGCCTGCCAGTCGGCCCGCCAGAGCGATTTTGGACACTTCCTGCAGTTTGAAACGCTAACGCTGTGCCCCATTGATACGCGCTGCATCGAGCCGGCGCTGATGTCGGATACCGACAAGCAATGGTTGAACCATTATCACGGGCAAGTGCGGCAAAGATTATTGCCTCACGTGAACGGCGCAGCAAAGAATTGGTTGATCACTCGTACCGAGCCCCTGTAAGGTTGGGGTGTGTCGGCTATAATTTCAATTTCCCGCTACCGCCTGGTGATCCCGGGTGCTGAAAACTGATGACAAAATATGTATTTGTAACGGGTGGGGTGGTGTCTTCGCTAGGCAAAGGCATCGCTGCTGCTTCTCTGGCCGCCATTCTCGAATCGCGCGGCCTGCGCGTCACCATGTTGAAACTGGATCCTTACATTAATGTGGATCCTGGCACCATGAGTCCTTTCCAGCACGGAGAGGTCTTCGTAACTGAAGATGGTGCCGAAACCGACCTTGATCTGGGCCACTACGAGCGCTTCATTTCAACACGCATGCGCAAGGTGAATAACTTCACGACCGGGCAAATTTACGAGTCCGTCTTGCGTAAAGAGCGTCGGGGTGATTATCTTGGCAAAACGGTTCAGGTTATTCCGCACATAACCAACGAAATTCAGGACTTTATCGCGCGAGGGGCCAAGGCCGCCTATGAAGGCAATGCCGATATTGCCATTGTGGAAATCGGCGGAACGGTAGGCGATATCGAATCGCTGCCGTTTCTTGAGGCAGCGCGTCAAATGAGCCTGCGCCTGGGGCGCAACCAGGCTGCGTTTGTGCATCTGACTTTGGTGCCCTATATTCCTTCCGCCGGTGAACTCAAAACCAAACCCACCCAGCACTCGGTGCAAAAACTGCGTGAAATCGGGATTTATCCGCATGCCTTGTTGTGCCGTGCCGACCGCCGGATTCCCGAGGACGAGCGCGCAAAAATCTCGCTGTTTTCAAATGTGCCGCTCGATGCAGTGATCTCGGTTTGGGATGTTGACTCAATATATAAAATCCCCGCCATGTTGCATGCCCAAGGGCTGGATAATCTCGTGTGTGAGGCGCTGGCACTGTCCGCCCCGCCGGCTGACTTGTCGGAGTGGAATCAACTGGTTGCGGCCATTGAGAACCCGCGCCATGAAATTCGGATTGGGATGGTGGGTAAGTATGTCGATTTGACTGAATCATACAAGTCTTTGACCGAAGCACTGATTCACGCGGGCATTCACACGGAATCGCACGTTTCCATCGAATACATCGATTCCGAGGTTATTGAAACGGAAGGCTCCGAATGCCTTGCTCACCTGGATGCCATTCTGGTGCCCGGCGGATTCGGCAAGCGGGGAACGGAAGGCAAAATTGCCGCAATTCGTTACGCCCGTGAAAATAATGTGCCGTATCTTGGCATTTGTCTGGGTATGCAGCTTGCCGTGGTCGAGTTCGCGCGGAATGTGGCACAGCTGGGCGGGGCCAATAGTACAGAGTTCGATCCATCCACGCCGCATCCTGTCGTTGCGTTGATTACTGAATGGCAGGATCGTGAAGGGCGGCTTGAAAAACGTGATGAATCGTCCGACCTGGGCGGGACGATGCGTAAAGGCGCGCAGCGATGTCCGGTTAAACCCGGGACGCGGGCGCAGCGCATATACGGAGATGAGGTCTATGAGCGTCATCGTCATCGCTATGAGGTGAACAACGTGTATGTATCGCGCTTGGAGGAAGCCGGCCTGGTTATCAGCGCCCGTACACCGACCGAACAGTTGCCCGAAATGATGGAGCTGCCCAAACACCCCTGGTTCATGGGTGTACAGTTTCATCCGGAGTTCACATCAACGCCGCGCGGTGGCCATCCGCTGTTTACCAGTTACATCAATGCGGCGCTGGCCCATCAGGCAGAGCGTAAACAAAAGGCTGTTGTATGAAACTATGCGGATTCGAAGCGGCGCTCGACAAACCTTTTTTCCTGATTGCCGGCCCTTGCGTCATTGAGTCGCGTCAAATGGCGTTCGACACGGCGGGGCAGCTCAAAGAAATAACGGCCGCCCTTGGTATTCCGTTCATTTACAAAAGCTCGTTCGACAAGGCCAATCGCAGTTCGGGTAAGTCGTTTCGCGGGCCGGGCATGCAGGAGGGTCTGCAGATCCTGTCTGATGTACGAACAGAGCTGGGTGTGCCGGTTTTAACCGATGTGCATGACATCAGCCAGGTGGACGATGTGGCGCAGGTGGTCGACGTCATGCAAACTCCTGCATTTCTTTGCCGGCAAACCGATTTTATTCAAGCCTGTGCGGCCACCGGAAAGCCCGTCAATATCAAGAAAGGCCAGTTTCTGGCGCCACACGACATGACGCAAGTTGTGAACAAAGCGCGTGAAGCGTCTGTGCTGGCTGGTTACGATGGCAATAATATTCTGGTGTGCGAGCGAGGCGCTTCTTTCGGCTACAACAACCTTGTGTCGGATATGCGTTCGTTGGATATTATGCGCGAAACGGGGTGTCCGGTGGTTTTCGATGCGACGCATTCCGTTCAATTGCCAGGTGGGCTGGGTAATGCTTCCGGCGGGCAGCGAGAGTTCGTTCCTGTGCTGGCCAGGGCTGCGGTTGCCGTGGGTATTGCAGGCCTGTTCATGGAAACACATCCCGAGCCCGAGAAGGCTTTATCGGATGGGCCCAATGCAGTGCCGCTGCATTTGATGCCCGGTTTATTGAAGTCGTTGGTCAGTATCGATCGTTGCGTTAAGGAAAACGGCCTGTTCGCGTTCGACTGACCCTGTTTAGGCAGAAAGGCTATGGAATTGTCGTTCCTGGGGGCGGCGGGTACTGTTACCGGTTCGCGCCATTTGCTCGAGTCAGACGGTAAGCGTGTCCTGATCGATTGTGGATTATTCCAGGGCTTGAAATTTCTGCGCCAGCGCAATTGGGCCCCATTCCCGGTTGACCCTTCAAGTATCGACGCAGTTGTACTGACGCACGCCCATCTCGATCATTCCGGTTACTTGCCGCGACTGGTTCAGGCGGGGTTCAGGGGGGCCATTTATGCCTCGCCGGCGACATTGGAACTGGCCGAGGTTCTGTTACTCGACAGCGCACATATTCAGGAATCTGACGCCGAGTTTGCCAACAGGCATCAACTTTCATCCCACGATCCTGCCTTACCCCTTTACACCAGAAAAGACGCCCAACGTGCGATTGACTTATTCCAGCCCCTCGAACGTGATTTGTTCCATCCCATAGCCGGGAATGTAAAAGTCAGGCTGCATCGGGCCGGTCACATATTGGGCGCCTCTATGGTGGAAGTGAGGTGGGATGGTCGTACGCTGGTGTTTTCCGGCGATTTGGGTCGTTATGACGATCCGGTCATGCCTGACCCCGATGTCATTGAGCAAGCCGATTATCTGGTTCTCGAGTCGACCTATGGTGATCGCATCCACGAATCCAGCCCCCCCGAAAGCGTGCTGGAAGCATTGATCGTGCGCACTGCCGAAAGGGGAGGGACGGTTGTGATTCCTGCATTTGCAGTCGGGCGAGTGCAACTGTTGCTGTATTATCTGCATCGGCTGCGCTCGCAAAACCGGCTTCCGCAGAACATGCCCATTTACCTCGATAGTCCGATGTCGGTCAGGGCGCAGGAAATTCATTGTGATTATCCGGGCGAACAGAAACTGACCCCATCACAGGTGCGCGACGTTAACGCCGTGGCGACCCGTATTGAGAGTGTGGAAGAGTCCAAAGCTTTAGATACGTCGGTGATGCCGAAAATCATTATTTCAGCAAGCGGTATGGCCACGGGAGGCCGCGTGATTCATCATTTGAAGCGCTACGTGCCCGATCCGAGATCGTCGGTTTTGTTTGCCGGTTATCAGGCGGCGGGAACTCGGGGCGCTAAAATGCTCGCTGGGGCTCAAACAATTAAAATTCACGGGGAGCATGTGCCGGTGAAGGCTGAGCTCGATAATCTTTCAATGCTTTCCGCCCACGCCGACGCAAACGAAATTCTGCGCTGGTTGGGTGGCTTTCGGCAGGCGCCGTCGCACACTTTTCTGGTTCACGGCGAACCCGAGGCCGCAGACGCGTTACGCTGTCGTATTAAAGATGAACTGGGCTGGCAGGTAAGAGCCGTTGAGCATCTGGAAAAAGTAGATTTGAGGCATAACCAGCGAATGTGATGGGTATAACCGGTCATCGCAGTACAATGCTTTTCTAATTCAATGACTTTTTAAATTCAGGCAGGATATTTCAAATCATGAGTGCTATTGTAGATATCATCGGGCGCGAAATTCTGGATTCGCGTGGGAACCCCACCGTTGAGTGCGATGTATTGCTGGAGTCGGGAGCAATGGGTCGGGCGGCCGTCCCTTCGGGGGCGTCAACCGGTGCGCGTGAAGCGATTGAGCTTCGTGATGGCGACCAGGGTCGTTACTTGGGTAAAGGTGTGTTGAAAGCAGTTGAGCATCTCAATACCGAAATTTCCGAAGCCCTGATGGGTCTGGACGCGCAAGAGCAAACGTTTGTCGACCGCACGCTAATTGATCTGGACGGCACAGAGTCGAAGAGCCGTTTGGGCGCCAACGCCATTTTGGCTGCCAGCATGGCAGTTGCACGAGCTGCCGCCGATGATTCGGGTCTGTCTTTGTACCGCTATTTTGGCGGCAGCGGACCCATGCAAATGCCGGTGCCGATGATGAATGTGATCAATGGCGGCGCACATGCGAACAATACACTCGATATGCAGGAATTCATGATTCTTCCAGTCGGTGCAAGCAGTTTTCGCGAATCGCTGCGCATGGGCGCCGAGGTTTTTCATGCCCTTAAGAAGCTGATTCACGATCAGGGCATGTCGACTGCGGTGGGTGATGAGGGCGGATTTGCCCCCAATGTCGCCAATCACGAGGCCGCGATTCAACTGATTCTTCAAGCCATCGATGCGGCCGGTTACGAGGCCGGCTCACAAATAGCATTGGGTCTGGACTGCGCCAGTTCGGAGTTCTATCGCGACGGCAAGTATCATTTGGCGGGTGAAGGCGGAGTGTCTTTAGACGCAGCAGACTTTACAAACCTGTTGGCAACCTGGTGCGACAAATATCCCATTATTACCATTGAAGACGGGATGGCGGAAAACGATTGGGAAGGTTGGAAGATCCTAACGGACCAATTGGGCAAGAAAGTCCAGTTGGTGGGCGACGACCTCTTCGTGACCAATACCGCCATTCTGAAGCAAGGTATTGAGCAAGGTATTGCCAATTCCATTCTGATCAAAATCAACCAGATTGGCACGCTGACCGAGACATTTGCAGCGATAGAGATGGCCAAGCGCGCAGGCTACACCTCTGTGATTTCGCACCGCTCGGGCGAGACGGAAGATACCACCATTGCCGATATTGCCGTGGCTACCAACGCAATGCAAATTAAAACCGGCTCATTGTCGCGCTCCGATCGCATGGCCAAATACAACCAGTTGCTTCGTATCGAGGAAGAACTCGCTGAAGTGGCGTCGTTTCCCGGTCGCGAGGCGTTTTACAACTTGCGTTAAACAAACAGGTATGCCTCCTGTTTCTAAGGAGGCTGACAGGGGGCGGGCATGCGATTGCTTCTGCTGGTGCTGGTAATACTGACCCTGGCCATTCAATATCCATTGTGGTGGGGTAAAGACAGTTGGAGCAGGGTGGCAGAGCTTGAAGCCCGAGTTGCCGAGCAACAGGCCGAGAATGAAGCCCTTACGATGCGAAACAATGCGTTGGCAGCCGAGGTACACGATTTACGTTCCGGAACGACCGCTGTAGAGGAGCGTGCGCGTTCGGAGCTGGGGATGGTGAAAGAGGGTGACGTCTTTGTACGTATTTTGCGGGCCGATACGCCTCCCCGTTGAGGCAGTCTGCAACTGATTCAGGGTCAGGCCCGTTGGGGTTATTTTCCGGAAGCGGGTTGTCGGCCACTGTGCCCGGTTGTTCAGCTTCGTTTTTATTTCCCTGTTGTCCGGCGTTCTTGCTGCCGCCGGACGAGCCTTCTGCTGGCTGACTGTTATTCTCATTAGGAATATGGGTTGAAGAACCCTGCCACGGTTTGCGATTCACCTGTGCGTTGGCGCTGTCCGACCATAATATAGGGTCGGATTGCATCGTGACTTGTACCTCGCGGCGAATCAGAAGGGGGCCGGGTGCCAAAGCCGACAGGCCAGGGACGAGCGGCACATATTGATAGGTTAGCAGCAGGGTTAGCGTATTGGCCTGGAAAATGGTCTCTTTTGAGGTCGGGCCGACTCCGTTTGTCCAGCCATTATTCTTGGCTTTCAAATGTTGTTCGCGCTGGTAGCTGTTGCCGATAGCACGATAATTGGGTGTGCCGCCGCCGCGACTCTTTGGAAAGTCGTTGAAAACGGCTGTTGACGGTGACCGGATTTGAATATGCCATGCAAGATCAGGCTGGCCCCGGATTGCACGTGCCTGGTTGTTTGTGAGTTGTTGCGTTGCTGTGCGCACTGAACCGCCGGTATGCAAAGGAATGGCACGTTGTTCGAACGCGCGGGCAATTGCAGTTGGATTGGCATGCCGGAGGCTGCCCGCCTTGGCGGCGCCGACAAGCGCTGCCCCCACCGCCTGCCGTACATAAATCCAATGTGTTAGTTCTACAGTGCCAATTCCTGTAAGAATCATGGGCAGTGCGATGAGCGAGAACTCAACCATGCCGGCACCCTTTTCATTCCGGTTGTATTGTCGTGGTCGTACGCGCGTGAGCGTTGATTGCGCGCGGCGTGGACTTAAAGGTTTCGTCAGGGCAAGGTTGTGCAGTGGCATGCCCTTATTGTGGCTTGGCCGGTTAATGCCTGTCGATTGTGACTTCTACGTGGTTGCAGTTCTCAATGAATCGAACGCGGATTTGCGTGGGCACTATCCGGATTATCAGTAAACAGGCTCGCGCAATCGACGGCATCGAATTGATAGGGTTGCCCGCAAAAATTACAAGAAACATCAACCGTCTCACGCTCGGATAGAATGCTTTGCACTTCATCTCGCCCGAGCATGCGCAACATATTACCGACGCGCTCCCGGGTACAAGGACAATGCCATGTTATGGATTGCGGTTCAAATGTGAGCAGCGCCTCCTCCCAGAAGAGGCGTTTGATCAGCGTATCGGTGTCCAGTTCGCGCAGTTCTTCTGTTTGCAGCGTGTTGGCCAGCGTAACGGCGCGGTCCCAGGACTCTTCTGATGGCGCATCGGCATGGCCCCCGTGATCGGGCAGTTTCTGTAAAAGTAAACCACTGCTGCAGTTTTCGTCGGCTGACAGCCATAGCCGTGTGTCCAACTGTTCAGAGTGTTGCATATAGTGCTCGAGTACTTTTGCAACGGTTTCGCCTTCCAGAGGCACAATACCCTGGTATGGCTGCAGATCGGTTGTTTGCTTGCCAGGATCAAGAATAACGCTGAAACGGCCTTCGCCTTGCGTGTTCAACAAGGTCTGTAATGTCCCGTTGGCAGGAACGTCGGCATCTTCACGCAGTGTTGCGGTAGCGCGAATGGTGAGGTCGGCATTGCATTCAACGACAATAAGCGAGACAGGCCCGTCGCCTTGCAATTGCAGTACCAGCGAGCCATCGAATTTAATGTTCGACGCCAACAAGACGGCCGCCGACATGAGTTCTCCCAATAAATTGCGTACGCAGTCCGGGAGGTTTTGATGGGCTAAGCCGGTTTGCCAGGCTTGTGTTAATCGAACCGCCTGAATGCGGGTGCTGTTGTCCTGGAACAGGTACTTTTTAAGAAGGTCGTTCATATCGACCATTTTAGCTTATTGGCGTGACGGATTGCCGTCAGTCCAGCCTGATCAGGTCGCGCTTGTATTCGCGGCCACGTTCAATATAGTGTTGCGTGTTGAGGTGCATGTTCTGGATTTCTTCCTCGCTGAGCGTACGCAGAATCTTGCCAACCCCCACAACCAGCGATCCGTCGGGAATTTCACGGCCTTCAGGAACAATGGCACCTGCGCCAATCAGGCAGTTTCGACCAATAACGGCGTTGTTCAGCACAATGGCCTGCATGCCGATCAGCGCACCGTCCTTGATGGTGCAACCGTGCAGCATGGCCTGGTGCCCCACGGTGACATGGCTTCCGATATCAAGTGGCACCCCTTCATCAACATGCAGCACGCTGCCTTCCTGGATATTACTTCCCTTGCCGATCGTAATGGGGGCATTGTCGCCGCGTATTGCAACGTTCGACCAGATGCTTACGCCGGCAGCCAGGTGGACATCGCCGATGATGTCGGCACTTTCGAAAATAAATGTGTCCGGGTCAATACTGGGCTTGAGGTTCTTGAATTGATAGATAGGCATGGCTACAGCAATGAAAAGGGTCAAAGGCTCAATGATACCGAACCATTGCTATTGGCTGCAGGCTGACTTTCAATGTCTGACTGATGACCCGTGTACCAGAAATACCCATCGCGATCGATACTGGCGTGTTCGCCGGTGAGATACCAGTCGCGTAAAAACGGTTGTTGGGTTGACGTTTCATCTTGCCAGTACGACAGGAACAGCGCCGGGTCGGGAAAGCCGTGGATGTCGTACCGGTTGACGGCAATCTGTCCGATGATGCCGGCCGGACACGGACGACCGGCTTCGTCGAGCACGGTAACCAGGTGGCCTGGAAATGGCTTGCCCATACTGCCGGGCCGTGCCGGCCAACGAGCATGGCTATGGCCGACAATATAGGGGGCTTCTGTTTGTCCGTAGACATGGTTTGGGGTCAGCCCCAGCGTATTGGCATACCATTCATACACTTGGCCCGAGGGGTGTTCGCCGGTAGACATGATGGCACGCACCGACAGGCTGCCCAGATCGGGCTGCGGCTCTTCCATGACGGCACGCAGCGATGAGCAGGGCAGACTGATGTTGCTGACCTTGTATTTGTGCAGGCACTCAATGGTTTGCCGGGTGGAAAAATGGCCGTCGAGCGCAACAATTGGGCGACCGAAATACAAGCAGGGCAGCAGGCCACCCAATAGGCCGTCGACACTGGACCATGAATGTTGTGTCCAGAAAATATCTTTGGGTTGTGGAAACCAGTTCTGCGAAGCGACGAAACCGGGTAGAACGCCAATTAAAGCGCTATGAGACAGCAAAACCCCTTTCAAGGCAGACGCATGGCCAATAGGATAAAGCAAAAATGCGGCACTTGAAGACGATGTGGGAACAACGTGAAATTCACTATTCTGGCGGGCCAGAAGGCTGCTCCAGGACAGCGTTAATTCATGCTGGAAACCCAGGCTGATAATCTGGCTGAGCCCCGGATACTGGCCATATGCCTGCAAGATGCCGGGCGCGTGCGGCATGTCAACAATGGCTGCCCTGGCCTGGGCGTGGCTGAGGCGCTCGGTTACCTGCTTGGCATTAAGAATGGCGGGAATCGGGACGACAATGCCGCCAACCGCGAGAATGGCCATGCAGGCGGTAATGTATTCGGGTGACTGACCCATTGCCACCGCAACCCGGTCACCGTTGCCGATACCCATCTTGATCAGACCGTTAGCCAGCTTTCCCGTTGTCTCTGCCAATTGGCCATAAGTATGCATGGTTGATTCGCCGAAATCATTCTCGGCGAATACGGCAGGGCGGCGCCCTTCCAGCGTGTTGGATGCCCACCGCAAAAGGCAATATTGCGCAATATTAAATTGTGATGGAACAAGCCAACGGAAAGATGAGTACAGCTCCGGATACTGGTTGTTCATAGGTGTCCGATAAGTCAACGGCGCGCACAAAAAGACGCGGTAGCTGGGTTACCGGTGCAAGCATGAACGAAGCGGGCTATCTATGCAACGATTTAGTGTTACAAAGCCTCAAACATTAGGGTTTACACTGATATGAGACGAGTTCCAAGCAGCCGGTCGTGCAGAAACTGGCGTTCAGCGTCGAACCATGTCCAGATGAACAGGGTAAATGGCGTAAAGACGATCAGCAGGTCGGTGGAAGCATAGCCGGTGATCCGGCTTAGCCCCTGCACCAAAAGAATTGAGATCAGGGGAATCGGCCACACCAGGATATATCGGAGCGTCAGGCGTCCGACGGTAGGGGGCAGGCCATTCTTGTCGATCAAGCGGATATTCCAGGTTTTCATGGGCAAGGTCTGGCCTTTGTATTTCCATGACAACACAAAGTAAATGCCGATTGCGATGAAAAGCGCTACCTGCCGTTCGTGCCGGAACATGAGGCCGCTTCGACTCTGGGTTAATGTGTCGAATAAATAGCTGGCCAGAAACACAACGGCAAACAGCAATACGCCTTCATACATCATGCTGGAAAAACGCCGCCAACGACTGGGGGTGATTAGCGTACGGGGCTGGCTGGGTTCCTGGGGCTTGTTTTGCATTGCACAACTGTCGTCAGATCAAAATTTCATGGAAACGTTATTATCACCCAATAAATTCGTTGAAAAACAGAAACGTCGAAATTGGCAGCAGTCGTCGTTTATCGTGCAACTGAATTTTTATCGGGTGGGCGGCTTGCAGCAACGGCATAAAAAAAGCCGCTTGCGCGGCTTTTTTGGAACCCGGGGCGTTTCGCAGCGGGTTCTTGCAGTACGTTGGAAGCCAGCTAATTAAGCAGCCGATTCAACGTTACGGCGAGGAGCAACATTAACTGTTGTTGCCTTGTTAACATTACCGCCCAGCTTGGTGAACAGCTTCTTCAGTGCGTGGCCGGGACGAAAGCGGTTTTGCTCTTCGATGGCGGCTTGCATCAGTTGGCGTTCTAGTTCATCAGTCAGACGGATATCGCTGTGCAGGTTGTTCATAATTGGCCTCTCTTTCGTAAAATTGAACGTTTCGTTCAGGGTTAACCCTATTATAGGGAAAACCCTAGGAAAGTGCAAGTCCAATTGTTGCGTTGCATTAAAACCGTGCTTCCCGGGGGTATTTGTGTTTTTTAAACGACACTATGGCAGTGAAAAAACCTGTTTCAGGTGCGATATTGGTCTTTAACCATATCAAATCCAAATAACCGGCAGTCGAGCGCGCCATTGTGGATCGGGTAGCGTTTCAGTGGTTTGAGCCGCATTTTCTGGGGCAGACCAAGGTCGTTTGAAATAATATGAACATGCCATCCGTCGTAATGCTGCTTCAGGTTGCTGGCCCATTCCTGCCACAGCGTTAACTCTTCGTCTGGCAATCTTTCTCCGTAGGGCGGATTGGTAACCAGCCAGCCGTTGCCGCCCGGGGGGACGACGTTACGTGCGTCGGCAACCTCGAACCGGACGGTATCGGGCGCCAGCCGCGCGCGCTCCTGGTTCTGTTTTGCTGCAGCAATGGCTTGCGGGTCGATATCGGTGCCTAAAAGCGGTGTCTCAAGTTGAGTACGAATGGCCTCGCGAGCTTCGTCTTTGATGTCGCGCCAATGCCGGAAGGGGTGATCACGCAGCCGCTCAAACGCGAAGGGGCGCCAGATTCCCGGCGGCACACCCAGGGCGATCCAGGCCGCTTCGATCATAATCGTCCCACTGCCGCAAAAGGGATCCAATAACGGGGCGTCGGGATTCCAGCCTGATAATGCAAGCAGGCCGGCGGCGAGGTTTTCGCGTATGGGCGCTTCGCCTTTATCAAGCCGCCAACCGCGTTTAAACAACGACTCACCAGAGGTATCCAGATAAAGCGTAGCGGATGTTTCGTCCAGGAACAGATGCACGCGAGCATCGGGACGGACTGTGTCGATACTGGGGCGCTCGCCTTCCTGGTCGCGCAGGCGATCACAAATGGCATCTTTCGTACGCAGGTTACAGAATTGCAGGCTTTTCATTGGACTTCGAATCGCCGAGGTATCCACGCGAAGTGTCTGTTCTGCACCAAACCAGCGCTCCCACGGTGTGTGATAGGCCAGGTCGAAAATGTCTTCTTCGTGGCGCACAGGGGCATGGGAAACCTGGACCAGAACGCGGGTTGCCAGTCGGGAAAATAAGTTAATGCGCATGATGCCTGTCCAGTCCGTCTTTAACCGACAGCCGGCACGCCCGGCTTCAGCCGTATCGAAGCCCAGTGCTTGCAATTCCAGCGACAACGGCATTTCAAGCCCGTGCGGGCAGGGCACGAAAACCTGAAAGGTCTGCGCTTGCGTGACATTGGGCTTGCGTTCCCGCTTGCGGGCCGGGGCTTTCTCTGCGGGTTCTGGCGCTACGGGAGCGGGCGCAGCATACTTTTGTTTTGTGAGCTCTTGTTGCGCGACATTGCGTGCCCGGGCCCCGCTGCGCTTGCGTGGTTTACCCGTACCCTCAGGGCTTTGGGCAGGCTTGCGTTGCAGGGTTAAAGTCTTCTTTTTTGACATTTCGGTCATTGGGCAGCCCGTGGCTAGAAGGGTCGAACGAATACCATAATGAGAACCAGGGTCAGAAAAAGCACTGGTATTTCATTGAACCAGCGGAAAAATCTTTCCGAATGGCGGTTGCGATTTTGTTGAAAAAGTTGCAGATATCGATAGCAGGTTCCGTGATAAATCAGCAACAAAACAACCAGCCCCAGTTTGGCGTGCATCCAGCCTTGGCTGCGACCCAGGCCGTAACCCAGGTACAGGTACAAGCCGAAAAAGATCGCCGGAATGGCCAGGATCGTCATGAACCGAAAGAGCCTGCGAGCCATGCCGATTAAACGGGTCTGGGTCTCTTGCGAATTAGGTTGTGCAAGGTTGACGTAAATGCGCGGCAAGTAAAACAGGCCCGCAAACCACGAGATTACAAACAGGACGTGGAAGGTCTTGATCCAGAGCATCATTTCATCAGCCGCGTAGTTGGCCGTCTCCGGTTAAGACCCATTTCAAGGTGGTTAATCCTTCCAGCCCGACCGGTCCGCGCGCGTGCATTCGATTGGTCGAGATGCCTATTTCCGCACCCAGACCGTATTCAAATCCATCGGCAAAGCACGTAGGCAGGTTAACGTAAACGGAGCTCGAGTCTACATAGCGCTGGAATTGTGTCGCCGCGCCGATATGCTCGGTGACAATCGCTTCTGTGTGACCGGAGCTGTAGCGGGCGATGTGGTCCATGGCCTCATCAATTGTGGCAACGATACGAATCGCCAGGATAGGGCCCAGGTATTCTGTTTGCCAGTCTTCCTCGGTTGCCATGCTGGCTGCCGGTATCAATGCCCTTGTTTTATCGCAGCCCCGCAGTTCAACGCCTTTGGCGATGAGGGTGTCTGCAATACGCGGTAAAACGGTTGGAGCGATATCGTCATGCACCAATAATGTTTCCATCGCGCCACAGACGCCGTAGCGATAGGTTTTTGCGTTTACGGCAATATCGTGGGCCTTGTCGGGATCGGCAGCCCGATCTATGTAAACATGGCAGTTTCCATCCAGGTGTTTCAGCAAGGGCACTTTGGACTCTGCTGCCAGACGGGCAATAAGCCCTTTGCCGCCGCGAGGGATGATAACGTCGACATAGTCGGTTAACGTAATCAACTGCCCGACAGCTGCGCGATCGGTGGTGTCGACCACCTGGACTGCCTGCTCTGGCAGGCCGGCTTCTTTGAGCCCCGCCTGAATGATCTGTCCGAGTGCGCGGTTGCTGTGAAATGCTTCGCTGCCGCCACGCAAGATTGTGGCGTTGCCTGATTTCAGGCAAAGTGCCGCCGCATCGATGGTCACGTTGGGACGCGATTCATAAATAATGCCAATGACGCCCAGGGGGACGCGCATTTGGCTGACACGCATGCCGTTTGGTCGTGTTACGGTTGCTGTCTGGCTTCCAACGGGATCGGGCATATCAGCGATTTGACGCAAGCCGGCGATCATTGTTTGCAGTGCTTTATCCGACAGCGTGAGGCGGTCGAGCAGGGCGGGTTGCAACTGATTCCGGCGGGCAGCTTCGAGGTCTTTCTGGTTTTCGCCTTGCAGCCATTCTTTCTGGCTTTCGAGCTGGTTTGCCATGCTGCGCAGTGCCTGCGCTTTTTCCTGATCCGAGGCGATCATGAGTACGCGTGATGCTTGTCGTGCCTGCTGGCCCAGACGGTTAACGAGAGCGGGGATGTCTTGATCTTTCATGCTGCGTGTCGGGATGAGTGATTAGGTTTGTTGGAGGTTGCCAATGCGATACGCAATACCAGCCGGGCCAGTTCTTCCCATGGGTCGGGCAGGCGTCCGTTAACGGTCAGGCCTTTAATCAGGCGGTCGATGTCGTGCGCATGCTGGATGGACGCGGCCCATACGGCCGGTGTGACAGTTTCAAGCGCCCGGCGGGCCGCCGCTTCGCGCGCGCCGAAGAGCCGATGTGCGCGCATGAGCTCGCCCATGGCGCGTCCTTGTCGTCGCGCAAGCGAGAGCCGGGAAAGGATGCGTATTTCCTCGGCTACGGCCCATAATACCAAAGGCAGGGCCTCGCCTTCGGCTTTCAGGCCCGAGAGTACCTTAAGCGCCCTGGCCGACTCCCCGGTCAGCATGGCGTCGCGCAAGCTGAAAACATCGTAGCGTGCCACGTTCAAGACAGCCCGCTCGACATCCTGGGCGCTCAGTTGACCTTCCGGGTACAGCAGACCGAGCTTCATGATTTCCTGGTGTGCTGCCAGCAGGTTACCTTCTACGCGATCTGCGATCCAGTTTCTCGTTTCCGCATCGGTTGATTGTTTTTGTCGCGCCAGGCGATGGCCTATCCATTGGGGCAGGTCATGGCGCGGGACAACCGGTATTTCAATAACGGTAGCCGATTGCCACAATGCCGTGGCCCATTTGGATGAACGACTGGCTTTGTCGAGCCGCGGCAGTGATACGACACAAGATACGCCATCGTCGTTTGCTTCGGCTTGACGTTTTGCCAGGCTTACCAGGGCTTCGGCGCCGTTTTTTCCGGGTTTGCCTGTCGGGATCTGGATTTCCACCAGGCGGCGGTCGCCAAATAGCGACAGATTCTGCATGGCACCGTCAATTTCCGCCCAGTCGCTGCGTGAGTCAACCACGAAACTACTACGCTCGGTAAATTGGGCCTTGCGGGCAGCCTGACGCAAGGCATCAGTCGTTTCGGTGACAAGCAGGGGCTCATCACCGGAAATGACATAAAGTGCATCAAGTGCATTTGCCTTTTCCAGTATTTTGGAAAAAGCGTCGGGATCTAGCCTGCTAGGCATGGCGAAAACTCGTTGGCCGTTAGTAGAAAGAGCTGGTGGGTGTTGTGTTTGGCATGCGCAGTAAATCGTCGTCGATGTCCAAATCGTCTTCCACTACCGGCGCATCGTCATTCTGTACCTGACTTTCGTCAATGGGTAATGAGTCTGCATTCTCGTAGGCCTGCATGACTTCTGGCGACGTGATACGACGAACCATGCGGTCAATGAGGCTTTGCTGCATTTCAACATACAAAGAGCCGATCTCGCCTTGTTTTGCCTGTAGCGCCCCGGAGTCGTAGGGAATCTCTCGTGTTGTGCTGAGGGTTGTGGGCTGCAGCAAGATGTGGCCCTGCGCATCGGTAAGCTGGAACACAATGGTGACGCGCAGTTCATATTCCTCAACCTGCCCTTCAACACTGATTGACACCTCTTCGAGGTCGCGCGTGAGCGAAAGTTGCGTCAGGCGCACCTGTGCTTCTTTTGGCTCTTCCACAAAGCGGGTGTTGGGTGAAGTGGCCCGAATGACACGCCGAAGTTGCGAGCCAAATGCTGAATTTTCGGCGATATTGGTGTAAACCGTTTGAAACGGCAGGGGTGTCTGCCCCTTCAGGCGAAAGCCGCAGGCCGTTAAAAGCGCCAGCAACCCTATTGCAACGAACCAGCGCAGCGAATGTTGCGCAGTAAACAGGGACGAAGCGTGTAGGGTAGAGCGATGCATGGCGGTGTTATCCAACAATATTGACGAGTTTCCCGGGTACAACAATTATTCGTTTCACAGGGCGACCCTCGAGAAAGCGATTGATGGCGTCGTGTTCCGAGGCCTGCTGCTCGATTTGCGCTTTGCTGGCGTCGTTCGCCACTTTCAGGCTGCCCCGCAGTTTGCCATTAATTTGCAGCATAAGTTCGATTTCATCGGCAATCAATGCTTGTTCGTCAACCGTGGGCCAAGGAGCATCAAGCAAATCGTTCAATGTTTCACTGTAACCCAGCTCCTGCCATAGCTTCCAGGTAACGTGGGGTACTACCGGGTACAAAACGCGTAGCAGGATGCCCAGCGATTCAGCCAAGGTCTGCTGCGCCACAGGCGTGTCGGGCAATTTGGCACTTTCAAGTGTATTCAGCATTTTCATGCAGGCAGACACAACCGTGTTGTACTGGATACGCTGGTAATCGTAATCCGCCTGTTTCAGCAGGCCGTGAATTTCACGTCGCAGGGCTTGGCTGGCTTCGTCTGCGTCTGACCAATTTTGCTGGCCTGCCTGCAGCGCCGCGCTAATTGCGTTGCTGTTTGAGTGGCCGAAAAGCCAAAGCCGTCGCAGGAAGCGATGGGCACCATCGACCCCCGAGTCGGACCATTCCAGTGTCTGTTCAGGTGGGCTGGCAAACATGACGAACAGGCGTGCGGTGTCGGCGCCCATGGTGTCAATCAGTGATTGCGGGTCAACTCCGTTATTCTTGGATTTCGACATGGTGCCGATTCCACCATATTCAACGGGGGAGCCGTCCGTCTTGAGACGCGCACCGGTAATGGCCCCTTTTTCATCGTATTGATTGTCAACTTCATCGGGCCAGAAATATTCAACGCCGCCTTGAGCGTTCTTGCGGGAATAAATGTGATTCAGCACCATGCCCTGGCAAAGCAGGCGTGTGAAGGGTTCGCTGAATTTCACCAGGCCAAGGTCGCGCATGACCCGTGTCCAGAAACGCGCGTACAGCAAGTGAAGCACTGCATGTTCAATACCACCAATGTATTGATCCATGGGCATCCAGTAGTCATTGCGTTCATCGACCATGGCTTGGTCGTTGCCGGGTGACGTGTAGCGCATGAAATACCATGACGAGTCGACAAACGTGTCCATGGTGTCGGTTTCGCGCTGCGCAGGAGCGCCGCACTTCGGACATGAGCACGACAGGAACGCCTCATTCCTGGCCAGCGGATTTCCGGTACCGTCCGGGATCAGGTCGTCGGGCAAAATAACGGGAAGATCTTGTTCCGGTACTGGCACCGGGCCGCAACTATCACAGTGGATAATCGGAATCGGCGTACCCCAGTACCGCTGACGGGAAATGCCCCAGTCGCGTAGCCGCCAGGTTGTCTGTTTTTCGCCCAGGCCGTTCTCTGCGAGGTCTCGGGCAATGGCGTCAACGGCCTGTGTGTGGCTCAGTTTGTCGTAAGGGCCCGAATTGACCGTCACCCCTTGTTGTTTGTCGCCATACCATTCCTGCCAGTTGTCGGTGGAATAGGTTTTTTCTTTTACATCAATAACTTGCTTGATTGGAAGCTGGTATTTCCTGGCGAACGCGAAGTCACGTTCGTCGTGGGCAGGTACGCCCATGACCGCGCCGTCACCGTAGCTCATGAGAACGTAATTTCCCACCCACACATCGATGGGTTCGCCGGTAAGCGGGTGGGTAACTTTCAGCCCCGTTGGCATCCCTTCCTTTTCGCGTGTGGCGATTTCCGCTTCCGTCGTTCCGCCTTGCTGGCAGGACTCGATGAAAGCGGCAAGTGCCGGATTGCCGGCTGCCGCATGTTCGGCCAGAGGGTGTTCTGGCGCAACGGCGCAGAAAGTCACCCCCATAATGGTGTCGGCGCGCGTCGTGAATACGTACATGCGTCCGTCTTGAATCAGTTCACCGTTTGCGTTGTGAATTTCGTGTTTGAAGGCAAAGCGCACGCCTTCGCTTTTTCCGATCCAGTTTTCCTGCATCAAGCGGACACGTTCGGGCCAGCCGGGCAAACCGTTTTTAACCTGATCAAGCAGTTCGTCTGCGTAATCGGTAATACGCAGGTAATAGCCGGGAATTTCGCGCTTTTCCACCGGCGCGCCGGAACGCCAGCCACGGCCATCAATAACCTGTTCGTTGGCCAGTACGGTTTGATCCACCGGATCCCAGTTAACGATCTGGGTTTTCCGGTAGGCTATGCCTTTTTCAAGCATCTTCAGGAACAGCCACTGGTTCCATTTATAGTATTCCGGATCGCAGGCGCACATTTCGCGCGACCAGTCGATCGCCAAGCCCATTGCCTGCATCTGCTTCTTCATATAGGCAATGTTGTCGTATGTCCACTTTGCCGGTGGCACACCCGATTTCAGTGCTGCATTTTCTGCAGGCATGCCGAAAGCATCCCAACCCATCGGCATGAGTACGTTATAGCCGCGCATGCGTAATTGCCGCGCCATCATGTCGTTGATGGTGTAGTTGCGAACATGGCCCATATGCAGTTTGCCGCTGGGGTAGGGCAGCATGGAGCAGGCATAGAATTTCGGCTTGGGCTCGCCATTGGCATTCCGGGCATCTTCAGTTACATGGTAAGCGTCCTGCGCCTGCCAGGTCTTCTGTGCGGCTGCTTCAACTTCGGTGGGATTGTATCGTTCCTGCATGGTCATTTAGGTGGGTCGGTGTAAGTGCAAACCCCACATTATAGGGTGCATGGCGGTCTTGCGTTTCTGGCCGGCGCAACAGACAGTGCCCGGTGTGATCGGATATAAAAAAACCCTGCCGGGGCAGGGTTCTCAGGGCCAAGCTTCAGGGCTTATTTAAGCTTGGTTTCCTTGTAGTCCACATGCTTGCGTGCTACGGGATCAAATTTTTTGATCAGCATTTTCTCGGGCATGTTGCGTTTGTTTTTGGTGGTGGTATAGAAGTGACCCGTGCCAGCGGTGGACTCGAGCTTGATCTTTTCGCGAATACCTTTAGCCATGATAAGTTTCCTTTACGCTAGCAATAAGTTAAACAGCTTCGCCGCGTGCGCGGAGGTCGGCCAGAACGGCCTCGATGCCGTTTTTGTCGATGGTGCGCAGGGCTTTGGTGCTGACACGCAGGCGAACCCAGCGGTTCTCACTTTCAACCCAGAAACGACGTGTTTGCAGGTTGGGAAGAAAACGACGCTTGGTCTTGTTGTTAGCGTGTGAAACGTTGTTGCCCACCATCGGGCCTTTGCCTGTGACTTGGCATACGCGTGCCATAATTTTGCCCCTTTTCTACCTGACCTTGTTGCATTTTGCCCGGCCGCATCTTTTTTCAAAGTCGTAGCAATTGCGCCGTGGTAAATGCATTTTGCAAGGTGTGTAGCAATAAAGTAGTAATTAAGTAAAACCCAAAATCGGATTGATTGGATTTGAAATTGATTTCAACTAAGCCTGCTATTCTAATACGGAAAGTGTATTTATATCAAGTGGTTTTAGGAGGCCGGTTGAAAGCCATGCGTCCTGCAAGCCACGAAAAAGCCGCGCTGACCAGCAGCAACCCCATCATGGGAAGAGGCGTGTCGCTGTGCCAGGCACTGATTGCCAGCCCGGCCATGGTCCCGCAAAGCATTTGAATGGTTCCCATCAAAGCCGATGCAGAACCCAGGCGCTTTCCTTGATGATTCAATGCAAGGGCGCCTGAATTGGGAAGAACAAAACCCTGGCTGGCCATAAACGCCATGAGACACAACATGAACAGCCACAAGTTAAGAACGCCGGCCAGTGTCAGGACAACACCGGCCAGAGCGGCGATAACGATACTGTTTTGCGCCATCTTGAGTAGTTTTTCCGGGCTGTGGTGGTTCAATAGACGTGCGCTGAGTTGAGACATGGTGATCAGCGACAAGGCATTCAGGCCGAATAGAAAACCGAAGTATTCAGGGTCGACCCCGTAGACGTCGATTAACACCCTGGGTGAGCCGGCAATATAGGTGAATAACCCCGCCGAACCAAAGCCACCGGCCAATGAGTAAAACATGAACTGCCGATGCTGCAGCAATGCCCAATAGTTACGCCCGATATTGCGAATGTTGAGCGGGATTTGTTTTTCGACCGGCAGTGTTTCCTGCATATGGCGCGCGGCGGCATAAACAAGGAGTATTCCGCAGACGATCATGATGCCGAAAATACCTCGCCAGCCGCCGATAAACATGACCTGCGCACCAAGGATCGGCCCCAGAATCGGGGTGACACCCATGATAAGAATCAATAAAGACAGCGCCTTTGAGGCATCGCGTGTTTCCAGGTTGTCACGAATGACGGCACGGGGAATGACCATGCCGGCAGCGCCGCCGAAGGCCTGGATAATGCGCAGGATGGTGAGGTGGGTGACATCGTTGGTCATGGCGCAACCAATGGATGCCAGCGTGAACAGGGTGACGCCGAATATCAGGGGTTTTTTGCGGCCAAAGCGGTCGGCTACCGGGCCATACGCCAATTGGGCCAGTGAAAGACCAAACAGATAGCTGGCCAGCGTTCTTTCCACTTCGCCTTGTGATGCGCCCAGCCCTTGTGCAATGTTGGGAAACGCCGGGAGATACATATCGATGGCAAGCGGCCCCAGGGCGGTCAGTGCGCCCATCAGGAGTAGCCATCCAGGAATTTTCATCATAATTGAACTTTGTTGAAGGCACGCCACACGGGAAGGCATGCGTTCAAAAGTCGTCAGTGTAATAGAAATTGAAATGCTAGTCTAAGCAGAATTTCGTTAATATGGCGTAAAAGTTCGGAGAACGTGGCTCTTACCCGTTCTTACAGAATAATGCTAAATTGACGGCACAAAAAGAGTGCGGCATATAAAGAGCTGTACTGAGGGTATGTATCTAGACTTGTTTTTGTTTGTTTACATAGGGAGCGGAGTGTGAGTTCGGTTTTGTCTATGATAGAGAAAAAACTGGCGGCGTTGCCGATCGCAGTGCAAATGCAGTTGCCAGGGGGTGAAACGGTTGGGGCTTCAAACCCGGAAATGAAGCTCATCGTCAAGGATCGTGCAACGTTGGTGAATTTTGCTACCGGTCAGGCCGGCAACCTGGGTGAAGATTATGTAGAAGGGCGTTTCGAGGTTGACGGCAGCATGCGCAACCTGATGAAACTGGCCGCTGCAATTTTGGATCAGAACCCGGTTGACGCGGCCAAGGGCAGCTGGCTGACGGCGCTGGTCAGGCATTTGGTATCGATTCGCCGTCATTCGACCACGCGCGACGCTGAACAGATTCAATTTCATTACGACTTGTCCGACGAGTTCTACGCGCTTTGGCTGGATCCGCGCCGTGTGTATTCGTGTGCTTATTTCCGGGAGCCCGATATGGCGCTGGCGCAGGCACAGGAAGCCAAGCTCGATCACATTTGCCGCAAGCTCGACTTGAAAAAAGGTGAGCGTTTTCTCGATATTGGCGCCGGATGGGGGGGCTTGTTGCTTTGGGCGGCCGAGAATTATGGTGTCGATGCCACGGGTATTACCTTATCGAAAAACCAGCACGCACATGTGAATCGTTTGATCGAAGAGAGAGGCTTGAGCGGGCGGGTGCGAATGAACTTGCTCGATTACCGCGACCTGGACGAATCCAGGCCCTACGACAAGATCGCTTCCGTTGGCATGTTCGAGCACGTAGGACGGGCTCAATTGGAAGAGTACTTTTCAAAACTTCGTCGTTTGCTGGCCCCAGGCGGTTTGATCATGAACCATGGCATTACCGCCGGCGGTGTGTATAACGCGGAAGTGGGTGCGGGTATGGGGCGCTTTATTGAAAAGTATATTTTCCCCGGCGGCGAACTCACGCATATCAGCAACGAGTTGGCAAAGGTCGCGGTAAGTGGCCTGGAAGACGTCGATGTCGAGAACCTGCGCCCGCATTATGCGCGTACGCTGTGGCATTGGAGCGATACACTGGAAGCGAACCTCGACCAAGCGCGCAAAACCCTGAAGCCGGGAGAACAGGGCGATAAGTCTTTACGTGCCTATCGCATTTATCTGGCGGGTTGCGCACTGGGTTTTGAGCAAGGCTGGATTGCCCTGCACCAGGTGTTGTTAAAGCATAAGGCAACCGGGCGGCAGGACGAGCTGGATTATCCTTCCGACGAAGCATATCCGTGGCGCCGCAATTATATTTACCGCTAGTGCTTAGTGGTTGAACTGATTCTGGTACTGGCGCACGACACGGCCGTACCAGAATTTCAGCAGAATTGCCGATAGGCCCAGTCCCAGTGCGGCCATGAACCAAAGGCTCCCGGCACCGATCGGGGCGTTGGGCATCACGATCGTCAGCAAGGGTTGAAGTAGGCCTTTCCAGGGGCCAAAGCCCAGGAGCCAACCCCCAACCAAACCAAACACCGTCAGTGCAACCACCTGCATGATAAGCGGAACGACCGCCACCTTATACGCGCGCAGTAAATAGGTCATGATGCACTGCATGGCGTCGCAGAAAAGGAACAGGGGCAGTATCTTCAGCAGCGAAACAGCCAGGGCGGTAACCTGGGCATCGTCGGTATAGGCCGACACAATCAGGTCGCGGAACACAATAACCATGCCGACAGTGAGCGTGGCGCCCATGAGTACAACGGCCAGTCCGGCCCGTCCTGTCAGCAGTGCACGTTGCGGGGCTTGTGCACCGATGGCCTGGGCGGTCAGCGAGGCAGAGGCAATGCCAATTGCCATGGGCAGCATGTAACACAGTGCGGCCAGGTTAGCCATAATCTGGTGTCCCCCGGTCACGAACATGCCTTCACGGGCGACCAGCAAGGCCATGAATGTGAAAGCGCATACTTCAACCAGGTAAGAGCCGCCCATGGGTATGCCCAGGCGCAACAATGACTTAAGCTCTGTCCAGTCGGGGCGGGCAAGTCTGATCTTAAAGGGCTTGAAAAACGGGTCATGGGTAATAACCCATAATCCGATCAGGACCGTCATCCAGGACACAATGGCTGACGACAGGCCGGCGCCGACAGCGCCCAGTGCGGGCATTCCGAATTTTCCGAAGATGAAAATCCAGTTGAACAATGCCTTGAAACCGACACTGGCCAGATTGATTGTCATGACAATCTTGGGGCGTGATACGGCGGTACCCAGGCAATAGATTGTGCGAAAAAGCAGGCTGGCTGGAAGCGCGATAATCAACATGCGCAGATACCACGTTATGCGGTCTCGAACGTCGGGCTCGATCGTACCGGAGAACATCAACCATAGGTCGGGAAAAAAAAGCGCGATACTGCCAACGCCGGCAAGCCCAAGAGACAGCCAGACTCCTTGCCCCCAAACGTATCCCACCCGTTCGGCCTGTCGTGCGCCGAAGTGTTGGCCAATGATGGGAATAAGTGCGTGAACCACCCCCATCAGGCCAATGAAAACCGTCAGATAAATTGAAACCGATAGCGCCATGGCCTGCAGGTCGGCGGCACTGGCATGTCCGACCATGGTCGTGTCCAGTACGCCGAATGCGATACCTGCCCACGCGCTAATCAGGATAGGCCAGGCTTGCCTGAGCGTTTCCTTGATATAGAAAAATAAAGAATGCGTGCCCGTGGTTGCGCTCATTTTGCATGGATACGAACGAGCTGGAAGAGTTCTCGGCGTTCGGGTCGGCGTTTACCTTCCCACAGCAATGTGTACCTCTTGTTGCCCAGTGGTCGTATGCCGTTGGCCAGTGCTTGCGGGCTTGTTTGAATAATTGCCAGGGTGCAGTTTCTGTTGCCCGAGGGGTCCAGGTTATTGAAAACATAAAATGCCGCGCGTTGACCTACGCCCAGGTCTATTGCCTGGAGACATTCGTTATTATTTTGGTGAGTTTCTATCGCCTGGCTCAGCGAGTTCGAAACATCGCGGTAACTGCGTACATAATCCAGCGCAGGCATCCAGAGCGTCACGAGCAGCAGCCAAGTGGTCACAATTCCCCCCGCAGACAGCACAGTGCCGCGCCACAGGGCCGCGGGGCGGTGCAGGACTCGCCAGCGGACCAGGATCAGCCAGGAAAGGGTTCCGGCCAGCGCGATGGTCACCGCCGGCCAGGAAACATAGGCTTCGTAGCCTTCGGTTTGGCGGGCGATATTATCGGATATCTGGCCAGGCCAACCTGCCTGTAACGCAACCCAGCCCAGCCACACTGTTGCGATGGTGAGGGAAAAACACATTACTGCAAACCAGTCGAGTGAATTCACCATGCCGCGGCGCAAGGTTGGCAATGCGAAGGCGGCCATGACTGCGAAAGGCACTGCCATCAAGCTGTATTCCGGCTCAAATGAGTCGGCCAGGAATAGCATGGTCACCAGAGGCCACAGCGCGAACATCAGAGGCAGCCATACGTGAGGCGCACGCAACCACGAGCGCCATTGCCATAATGCCATCAGTGCAAATGGCCATGTCGGCCAAAGAAACCAGGGTAAGTCGCGAAAGATGCTCAGAAGCTCACGCCAACTGGGCAATGTGAATGATTCGATATTCCACAGCCACCAGTATCTGGCCCAGTAGGGGTTCAGGTGTTGTGCGGGAATCCACCATGCCAGACACAGTGCGCTGCCGATCAGCGCCGATAAACCAACCCATTTCAATCGTTTTCGCAATAGCGGGGTGGGCAAAAATGCAGTGGCGACGGCAAGGTAAATTGGCAGGGCTCCAATCCAGCCGCGTGCCAAAAGTGCGGCACCAATTGCCAGGCCCAGTGTGATGGCGCCGGATAGTGGACGGTCGAGCATGCGAACAATTGAATAAAAAGCCAGGGCTTGCACGGCGATAATGACCGGCACTTCCGATGTTTCGTGCATCCGCCACATAATGCCTGCCGTTGCCAGAATCAGCAGCAGTGCGGCATCGGCAATCATGCGCCCATAGTCACGTTCGGTTGGTTCACCGCCGAATGGCAATCGCAGTGGTTGTGGCTCGGGCCGGCGTCCAAGAAGGTAGGTGGCGTACCATACTGTTCCAACCATTAAGCCGAACCACAGTAAGTTGGGCAGGCGAGACGCAATGATCTGCGCATCGAGTGTTTGGGTGAAGAGCGCCAGAATGGGGGTGAAAATGCTGATGAATGCCGCGCCGACCCACATGGCCAGCGGACCGTCCTGGGCATGTGCAAAACTGCCTATCTGGGGTAGCCAGGCAGCCTGATCGGGGCCGTTCAGCGCGGTAAGCATCGTGGCCAGGCCAACCACGTCGTCTGTTTTCCATGGATCGCGAAAATAAAGGCCGGCAAAAATATAAATAACGCTTAGCAGCAGCAAATAGAACCTCGGCAGCTTTGCAGTTGCCGGGGCGGTGAGTCGTGCCGGAGTGGATCTGGGATTATGAGGCGCCACGTTCTGACAGTAGGAGGAAGCTAAAAGGGAATCTTAAATTAAAAAGGCAGCCATTTGGCTGCCTTTTCCAAGTGTCGCGTTAGGGGCGACAAAGCGGATAGCGTTGCATTGCCACCAATATCAGGCGCCTTTTTTCAGGGTCCCGGTGGTGCGGGCAAAGCGGGCGCGGAATTTCTCGACACGGCCGGTTTCTACAAGGCGTGTTTGCGCACCAGTGTAGAACGGGTGGGATTCCGACGTTACTTCGCACTTGAAGAGCGGATAGGTTTTTCCGTCAATTTCGGTTGTTTCACGCGAATGCAAAGTTGAGCGAGAAATAAATTTGTTGCCTGTTTGCTGATCTAGAAAAACAACTTCACGGTATTCGGGATGAATGCCTTCTCTCATGGTGAAATTCCTGATAAATAAAATTTCGGGTCGCCAGTTGGTTCTTGCCTTTTTTAAAAGGCAGCCACTACGTATCCAGGATAACCATCAATTCTAGCATGTACATTGATTCAGGTCGAGTTATTTTACAGGTTTTCCACTTTGTAAGAGCGGGGCCTTATACCCGCCCTTGTTCAGCCAGAGAAACAGCCTGTGTCGGAGTCACGATTAAGTGATCCAGCAGCCGTATATCGACCAACGCAAGCGCACTCTTCAAGTGCCTTGTCAGGGCGAGGTCGGCCTGGCTGGCTTCGGTGATACCCGATGGGTGGTTGTGTGCCAGAATGAGGGCGGCGGCATGATGGCGCAATGCTGCCTTAACGATTTCTCGCGGGTAAACCGAGGCCTGGGTCAAGGTGCCCCGGGAGACTTCTTCGCTTTCAATCAAGCGAAACTGGCTATCAAGGTACAAGGCCATGCAATGCTCTATTTTACGGTGGCCGATTGTGGCAGTGCAATAATGCTTGACCCGCTCCGGTTGATCCAGCGCGTGGCCGTGTTCCAGTTCTTCGTGCATTGCACGTCTGTTGAGTTCATTAATGGCCAGCAGTTCACAGGTCTTCGCATGGCCCAGTCCGGTAATTTCCAACAGGGATGCCGAGTCGGCGCTAAGCAGGCTTCTCAGCCCGCGAAAGCGGTCGATAAGCTGTTGGCCCAAGGCGACCGCATCGCAGCCGCGCATGCCTGTGCGCAAGATGATGGCCAGCAGTTCGGCATTGGTCAGGCTTTGGGCGCCATGGGTAAGCAAACGCTCGCGTGGTCGTTCCCGGCTCGCAGAGGCGTGCAGGGGTGGCCGGGGCCGGGTTAGGCGATGTTTCATTGGAAGCTCTAAAATGGTCAAATTGATAAAGATATTTAACGGTGACAGATTTTGACCTCTCCCTCTGACTCAGTGAACGTTTTTGTCCAGTCGGACTCCTACCTGACATTGCATTACCGCATCACTATTGCTTCCGGTCCGGGTGCGGGATCGGTGTTTGCTGATACTTTCAGCGGCAATCCCGCCACGTTGCAGTTAGGCATGGGCCAATGGTCACCCAGCCTGGAGGCGGTGTTGCTGGGTCGTGGCGAAGGTAGTGAGTTTTCTGCGGACATACCGGCGGCACAGGCCTATGGCGATCGCAACCCCGAGTTGATTCAATGGGTTGGGCGTAAATTGCTTGACCAGCATTCGGAGCCGGGCATGCAGTACGAGCCGGGTGATATTGTGACGTTTACCTCGCCCGAGGGTTTGAAATATTCCGGTGTTTGTAAAGAAAGCAGGGATGATGCTGCTTTGTTTGATTTCAACCACCCGCTGGCGGGGGCGGATTTGCGGTTGGATGTTGCGCTCCTGGGGGTAATGTAATGATTGACCATCTCGATTTGTCGGCAACGCAGATTGTGCTTGCTCAACCGCGCGGCTTTTGTGCGGGAGTCGACCGCGCAATTGAAATTGTGGAACGTGCACTTAAGCTTCACGGCGCGCCTATTTATGTGCGTCATGAAATTGTGCACAATCGCTTTGTGGTGAATGACTTGCGTGACAAGGGCGCTATTTTTATCGATGAACTCGACCAGGCGCCCGCAGGCGCCATTGTGGTGTTCTCGGCGCACGGCGTGTCGCGACAGGTTCGCCAGCAAGCCCAGGACCTGGGGCTGCAGATTTTTGATGCGACGTGCCCGCTGGTAACCAAGGTTCACGTGGAAGTTGCACGTATGCGCCAGGCGGGGCGTGAAATTATCATGATTGGCCATCCGGGGCATCCTGAAGTGGAAGGCACACTGGGTCAGGCTGAAGGCGGCATGTATTTGGTTGAAACACCCGAAGACGTCTGGAAGCTGGAAGTTACCAATCCTGATAATGTGGCTTTTGTTACCCAAACCACCCTGTCGGTGGACGATGCGGCGAAAGTGGCACAGGCTTTGCGTACGCGTTTCCCCGGTATCGTGGAGCCCAAGAAAAGCGATATTTGCTATGCCACCCAGAATCGTCAGGACGCCGTCAAAATCATGGCGCCGCAATGCGATCTCGTGTTGGTAGTGGGCAGTGTTAACAGCTCCAATTCCAATCGGTTGCGTGAAGTGGCGCAGCGGGGCGGCGCGCAGGCCTATCTTATTGATGATCCCGATATGATCCAGCCCGAATGGCTCGAGAATACACAGCGGGTGGGTCTCACTGCGGGTGCTTCGGCGCCCGAGGTATTGGTTGAAAGCGTCGTTGCCCGGTTGAAAGCATTGGGGGCGGTTTCCGTAAGAACGTTGCCCGGTGTAGAGGAAAACGTGGCATTTCCCCTGCCCAAGGGGCTGTCGTTGAAAACCACACAAGGATCCTGATGAGAGTCGTTAAATTCGTCCTGGCTTTTTTTGTTTTTATTGTTGTCTGTTATGGCGTGTCGTCCTGGTATATGGGGCGCGAGGCCCAGGCCTTGATCGAGCGCGAGTTGGCGCAGGCGAATGAGCAGGTATTGAAAGCAATAGGGCCGGATACCGGCTTGCAGGATATTCAGATTCGTATTCGCAGTTACGACCGGGGCATTTTCACATCGCAGGCCGAATATGAGTTGCGCTGGCAGAACGACGAGGGGCGTGCTGTCAATTATGCATTCTCCGACAAGTTGCAGCATGGTCCTTTCCCTTTGGCTGCCTTGCGCCAGGGGAATTGGGCGCCTGCATTGGCCTTTAGCGAGGCGCAGTTGCAGAAAACCGACTCAACTGCGGCTTGGGTGGATAGTCTCGAAGGCGATTCTCCCGTCGTGATCCGGACTTTTGTTGGTTTTGGCGGGAAGGGTGTGTCCAACTGGATTTTCCGTGAGGCGCACTTCAGCGAGCCAGACGGCAGCAAGGTTGCCTTCAGCGGTGGTCAGGTCGATATTCGTTTTAGCGATAACTTCCAGTCGCATCATGCGGTTGGTGATTTCAACAAGCTTCAACTATCGGATGCAGATGCCAGCGCTATCACCATGGAGGCAATCTCGCTCGATAGCGAAAAAATGCTTTCGCCAAGTGGCGAGCGCACTGTCGACAGTGAAGTGAACGTGGCGCGGATTGCGCTGACGACACCTGAAATGCCAGATGTCGTGTTGAACCAGACGCGGGCGGCCATACAGGCAACCCAGGTCGCGGGCTTGTTAACGGGCCAGGTCAGTTATGGCGTTGAGGCCGTCGAATTCAATGATGCTCAGTTGGGGTCTGTTGTTGCTCAGGCCTCGGCCGATCGGTTGAATATGTCCGCACTGACTGCGCTGGTGCAGGAATATGACGCCATTCGTTCTGCGGACACGACATCTGACGACCTGCCGCAGCTTGATGACGACCAGGCGCGCCGACTCAGAACCAGCCTGTTCGCGTTCCTGAATAATCAGCCCGGGTTGGTGCTGGGGCCTTTGGTATGGACCAACCCGCAAGGGCAGGGACGGATTCAGCTGGATGCTGATTTTGTCGAGCCCGATCAGGCTTTGCTTGACGCGCCCGCCGATCAATTGTTGTTGGCGGTTCTGGGGCGATTGAACCTGAGTGTTGAAATTGAGAAGGCTTTCTTTGAAGCGTTGTTCATACAACTGAGTGTGGAAAAGCCAGCGCGTGCGTCGGCGATGGCACGTATGATGTTCGACGGCTATGCCGCACGCCTGAGTCGGGCCGGTGTGGCCGTGTACGAAAACAACACCCTGAAAATCGATGCCTTCTATGAAGACGATACGATTCGTTTAAATGGCGAAGTGGTTGGGTTGACCTCGCTTTTGCAGCGCTTATTTCAGGGCGTACTCTGATTTAACTTATTCAAGGCATGGGTGGGAGGGGCGCAATGTTTTTTCATAACAATACCGTACTGGTGGTTTTTGTAATCGGTGTGCTTTTGCTGATTATTGGTTTTGGTTTTCGTGACCGGAATCCGGGTATGGTGCTGCTGGGTATTGGTCTTTTGGCAACGCTTTATGCCGTGGTGCAGAAGGCGATACAACTCTTTTCGTAAGGATCAGGCATGACAAAACGAACGGCTTTGGTAACAGGGGGAATGGGGTGTTTGGGCGAGGCAATAGCCAAAGCACTTCATGATGCGGGGAATGCGGTGTGGGTAACGTACTTTCCAGGGCATGAGGAACCTGAGCCATGGCTTGATCGTTTGCGCGACGAGGGTTACGAGTTGCAGGCGGTTGGCGTTGATGTGTCTGACTATGACGCTTGCCGGCAGTGCGCCGATCAACTGGCCGACAAGGGCGTGGAAATCGATATCCTGATCAACAATGCGGGTATTACACGCGATGCCTCCCTGGCCAAAATGAGCAAAGAAAACTGGGATGCGGTTTTGAGAACCAATCTCGATTCGGTCTTCAACATGACCGGCCTGTTGTATGGCGCGATGGTAAAGCGAGGTTGGGGGCGAGTGGTGAGTATTTCGTCGGTAAATGGCAGTAAAGGCGCTTATGGTCAAACCAATTACTCGGCTGCCAAGGCTGGCATTGTCGGGTTTACCAAGGCGCTGGCGCTTGAGGTTGCTCGCAAGGGCGTTACCGTAAATGCCGTGTCGCCGGGTTATCTTGATACGCCGATGGTGTCCCAGGTGCCTGAGGATGTGCTTGAGACACAAGTTCTGCCTCAAATTCCACTGGGACGCCTTGGCAAGCCTTCGGAAATTGCGGCATTGGTTGCATTTATCTGTAGTGACCCTGCCGCGTTCATGACCGGGTCCAATGTGGCCATGAACGGTGGTCAACACATGTACTGATTTTCAGGGTGCATTATCTTTGTGAAGGGTCGCGGATGCATCAAGGCAACTCCCGTTATCAGGTTTTTATAGATCGCGCGGTATCGGAAGGAACAAAGCTGGTTTGTGCCGTTGCGCATCCATGCGATGAAGTTTCTTTGGCGTCGGCGGCGGCTGCGCAAGAGCAAGGCATTTTTGAGCCCGTGCTGGTTGGGCCTCGTGCCCGCCTGGGGGAAGCGGCCACGGCGCTTGGATTGGATCTGGATCAGTTTCAAGTGCACGATACACCGCATAGCCACGCTTCCGCCGAGGAGGCCGTCGAGCTGGTTAAGTCGGGCCAGGCGTCATTGCTAATGAAAGGCAGCCTGCATACCGATGAACTGATGCATGCTGTGTTGGGCCGCCAGAGCGGTTTGCGTACAAATCGCAAGCTCAGTCATGTGTTCATTATGGATGTACCGGGACATGCCGGGCTATTGTTCATTACCGATGCCGCTATCAACATTTTTCCCGATCTGGAGACCAAAGCCGATATCGTGCGCAATGCAATCGAGTTACATCATGCATTGGGACTGGGTAAGCCCAAAGTAGCCATTTTATCGGCTGTGGAGCAAATAAACGCCAAGATTCCCAGCACAATTGACGCTGCTGCCTTGTGCAAAATGGCCGACCGGGGGCAAATTGAGGGCGGGGTTGTCGACGGTCCCTTGGCGCTGGATAATGCCATCAGCCCCGATGCCGCGCGTATCAAGGGCATTCATTCCAAAGTGGCGGGTTACGCTCAGATTTTGGTTGTACCCGACCTGGAGGCTGGCAATATGTTGGCCAAGAACCTTACTTTTCTGTCTGGTGCGTTAGCCGCGGGTGTTGTGGTGGGCGCGCGCGTACCGATCGTTCTTACCAGCCGGGCCGACTCGGCGCAAACACGGTTGGCCTCATGCGCGGTGGCGGTGTGTTACGCGCGCTGGCTGTTGCACAGGCAATTACCGGCCACCTGATCACTTTTAGGCCGATGACGTCATGAAACCATTATTGCTTGTCGTTAATGCCGGTAGTTCCAGCTTGAAGTTCGGCGTCTATGAAGGAGATGACGGCACGAGGCCCGATTTGATTTATTCGGGCCAGGTAACCGGCATTGGCTCGGAAAAGCCTTGCTTTCGTGTCCGGGGCTCCGACAATTCAGGGTTGACGCAGCGAGCGCTAGCGGCCAACGCATTGTCTTCGCTTGATCAGGCGCAGTCGCTGGTTATGGAATGGCTGGCCCGGAATCTGAAACGGGCGCCTGATGCTGTTGGCCATCGCATAGTTCATGGCGGCCCAAACTACCATGACAGTGTGCTGATTACGCCCGGAGTGTTCACGAGTCTGGAGGCACTTGCGTCATTGGCGCCGCTGCATCAGCGAAATAATTTGCATCCGGTGCAGGCGATAGCGCAGCATTGGCCGAACTTGCCGCAGGTGGCTTGCTTCGATACGGCTTTTCATCGTCATCATAACGACGTAATAGAGCGCTTTGCGATTCCCGACCGGTTTTTCCGGCAAGGCGTTCGTCGTTATGGTTTTCATGGTCTTTCCTATGAATATATTGCCGGTTATCTAAGGCAGCGTGATCAACGCCTGGCCGATGGCCGTGTCGTCGTAGCGCATCTGGGTTCCGGCGCCTCGGCCTGCGCAATGAAAGCCGGCTTGAGCGTAGAGACGACAATGGGTTTTACCGCGCTCGACGGCTTACCCATGTCCACGCGCCCTGGTCGTTTGGATGCAGGTGTCGTGCTTTGGATGATGGAACAGGGGATGTCTCATGAAGAAATTCAAAATGTCCTGTACTACGAGTCCGGTTTGAAAGCGCTGTCGGGGCTGACTGATATGCGAGCGTTGCTTGCAAGCAACAAGCCCCAGGCGGAGTTGGCTCTTGCCTATTTCGCTTATCACACGGCAGAAAGCATTGCCGGATTATGTGTTTCTCTGGGCGGGTTGGATACCCTTGTGTTTACCGCCGGCATTGGTGAGAACTGTCCGGAAATGCGGGGGCGTGTTTGTCGCCACCTGGAATGGCTGGGGCTCAAGCTCGACGAGCGGGCCAATCAAGACAATGCCTCGAACATAGCAGCGGATGCTTCGACCATTTCTGTGCGGGTCGTACCGACTGATGAAGAGAGCGTGATCGCCAACAAGACGTTGCAGGTTCTTTCGAGGGTGTGAGCCATGGGCCAGATGCGCAAACGCATTACATTGAACTTAACAGTCGCTGGTATACCTGCCCGGTTGATGCGTTAGATTAGCAAATGCCACCGAAGTAAATCGCGGTGCACTACTGGGAAGTCCTCATTGCCTTATTGCCATTTTGTTTTGTATTTTATTGCAAATGGCATGGATGTCTGTCCCATTGAGGCATACTTTATTTTTTTTGTTGGCTTTGGCCTGGGCAGGTTGGTTGAAGGTTTTGGGTGTGTGAGGGTAATGGGGTGTCAACATGAGGTCGGGTAGATGCAGGACTTCGCTGACGCTGCCGGGAATGTCAGTGGTTATTGTTGTGTTTTTAATGCTGGTCATTTTATGGCTGGATGTGGTGACTTCCCTGGGGCTGACAGTGGGTGTTTTATATGCGCCGGTCGTGCTGTTTACCATCCAGGCCCGGCGGGTGGGTTTTACGCTTGCTGTGATGTTGGTGGCTGTTGTGCTGATTCTGCTGGGGGCATGGTTTTCGCCTCCCGTTATTGGAGGCTACCCGCAAGAGTTTGCCTGGCTGAATCGAATCATGTCGATCGGCGTCATTCTGGTGGCCGGCGGGCTCGTTGCATTGCGTATTAAGGCGACTGAAGCACTCACTGATTCTCATGCTGCGTTGCTGGATGCTCAACGCACGCTTTCCGATCAAAGTCATTTACTTGAAGTGGCTGCCTCGGCCGGCGGTTTGGGAGGGTGGTCTGTCGACCTGCAAACCGGTGTTGTGAGGTGGTCGGATGAAGTAGCGCGGATACATGGCAAGTCGGCGGGTTATAACCCGGCCTCACTGGACGAAGCGCTCTCGTATTACCCAGAAAGTGATCAGGCTTATTTACGCAGTGCCTTTCAAAGAACCCTCAGTACGAAGGAGTCGTTCAACGTTGAGTCACGCATTGTGCTGTCCAACGGTCAGATCGTCTGGGTTCACGCTTCGGGTCGGGCGGTAGAGAATGCCGACGGTGATGTGGCTCAAATTGAGGGTGCGCTGCAGGACATCACTGCCCGAAAAGTGGCAGAGCAGACATCGCGGATCAGTTTGCAGCGTTTCCAGCAATTGGCAGAGTCCATGCCTATTACGGTTTGGACGGCGGCCGAGAATGGCGACACAGAGTACGTAACAGCGCGGTTTTTTGAGTATGCAGGTGTGGCGGATCGTCGCTTCGAGAAAAATCAATGGCAGCATTACGTGCACCCCGATGACTTGTCATCGGTACTTGAGGTTTGGCAGCATGCCCTGAAAACCGGAGAGCCTTATGAGGTTGAGGCGCGTTTGCGGCGTGCCGACGGCGAATATCGTTGGCATCTGACGCGTGCCGTGCGGGTCCGTGATCGGGTGGACGGCACGCTTAAATGGTTTGGTTCGCTGATCGATGTGCACGAGCAGCGCAGGGTGGCGCAGCAGGCACACGACCTGGCTTCCCGACTTTACAACACCCTGGAAAGTATTACTGATGCGTTTTTTACCCTGGATACCGATTGGAACTTCACCTATCTGAACGGGCAGGCTGAAAAGTTGCTTAAGTGCGACCGCAGTGAATTGATCGGTCGTAATGTATGGGTTGAGTTTGCACCGGCTAGGGGAACAACGTTCGAATCAGAGTATCGTCGTGCCATGAAAACCGGTCAGCCGGTTGTGTTCGAGCAGTTTTACCCGCCACTGGACATCTGGCTTCAGGTGCATGCTTATCCGTCGAAGGAAGGTTTGGCCGTTTATTTCCAGGATATCACCAGAAAGCACAACGCATTGGCGCATCTGCGTCTGCTTGAAACGGCCTTGTCCCGCTTGAATGATGTCGTCATTATTACCGAAGCCGCGCCGGTTAGCGAACCTGGGCCTCGCATTGTTTATGTTAATGATGCGTTTGTGCGTCGTACGGGTTACAGCCGGGAAGAGGTGATGGGAAAGTCGCCTCGCATATTGCAGGGTTCGGGCACGGCGCGGACCGAACTTGAACGGATTCGGCAGGCGCTTAAAAGTTGGCGCCCCGTGCGTGCCGAGTTATTGAATTACACCAAGGCGGGTGATGAATACTGGATTGAAATCGACATCGTTCCGATGATAGATGACTCAGGCTGGTATAGCCATTGGGTGGCGGTTGAGCGCGATATCAGTGAACGGAAGTTGCTGGAGGACCGTGTGCGTCATCTGCAGCGAATGGATGCAATCGGTCAGTTAACCGGCGGTGTTGCCCACGATTTCAATAATTTGTTGACGGTGATGGTGGGTAACGCTGAATTGTTGGTTGAAAGTCTGGATGAGCGGTCAGCGTTATCAACCTCGGCCAGAATGATCGCACAGGCCGGGACAAAAGGCGCGGAGTTAACCAAGCGTTTACTGGCGTTCGCGCGTCGCCAGCCGCTGGAGCCTCGGGCGCTTAATGTAAGCCGCGTGGTCACCGGCATGCAAAGCTTGTTGCTGCGTACCTTGGGAGAACATATTGAACTGGAGTTTGTGATGGGGGCCGGCTTGTGGTCGGCTATGGTTGATCCGTCGCAACTGGAGGATGCGCTGCTGAACCTGGCCATTAACGCGCGCGACGCAATGCTGAGTGGGGGGCGTCTTACCATTGAGACTGGAAACGTTTGGTTTAGTAGTGATTACGCCCGAGAGCATCCGGATCTGAGCCCGGGGCAGTATGTCATGATTGCGGTGTCTGATACCGGATGCGGTATTCCGCCTGAAAACATGAAGCGCCTTTTTGAACCCTTTTTTACGACGAAACCCCGGGGTCAGGGGACCGGCCTGGGTCTGCCCATGGTGTTCGGGTTTCTTAAGCAGTCGGGCGGGCATTTGACCGTCTATTCCGAGTCAGGCCAGGGAACGACGGTCAAAATGTATTTGCCCAGAACCACTGAGCAATGGCTTGAGCTGACCCCGCAGGAAGTCGAGAGCGCCAAAGGTGGCGGGCAAACCATTTTGCTCGTCGAAGACGACGATCTGGTACGCGAATATGCTTACTCCCAATTGCTGGGTTTGGGATACAACGTAATATGTGCTGAAGATGGCAAACGGGCGTTGGAGATGCTGCGCTCCGATACGCAGTGTGATTTGTTGTTTACCGATGTGGTCATGCCGGGCGGATTGAGTGGCCGGCAATTGGCGGATCAGGCCAGGCTATTGCGACCGGGCCTCAAAGTGCTTTATACCTCGGGCTACACTGAGAACGCCATTGTGCATCATGGCCGACTGGATCCTGGGGTGTTGTTGCTGAATAAGCCTTATCGTCGAGTGGAGCTTGCTGAAAAAGTATGGCAGGCCTTAAGAGAACCAACGGGTCAGGAGCCCTGATATGACCAACAATATGCGCCGCTTATTGATTCTCGATGATGATCCGGGTGTGGGTCAAACGATTGAGCTTATAGCCCGGGCTAGCGGGTTTGAAACCCGTTTCACTTCCAGCCCGGAAGCTTTTTTTCAAGGAGTCGACGATTGGCGGCCCGATCACATTGCCATCGACTTGATCATGCCGGAAATGGATGGTGTGGAAGTTCTTGCCAGGTTGGCTCAGCGTCATTGCGAGGCGCGCATTATCGTGACCAGCGGTGTTGACCATCGCGTGCTGGATGCTGCCGGAAGGTCGGCAACGGAGCGTGGCCTGAATATTGTCGGGGTACTGCCCAAGCCGTTCATGCCATCTGCACTACGCAAGTTATTCGACTTGAGCGGACCCGTGGTGCCGACTGCGGCCAGTGGACAAAAAGGCAGGGCAGGATTGCAGGTTTACTCGCCCGATGCCACTGACCTGCAGTCTGCTTTAGACCAGGACCAGTTTTTTGCGATGTATCAACCGAAAATTTCCTGTTTCAGCGGGGACCTGGTCGGGTTTGAAGCACTGATGCGCTGGAATCATCCTCAGCATGGCTTTATTCCTCCCGATCGTTTTATTGCGTCGGCTGAAAATACAGGCATGATTGATGCACTGACTGAGCGAATGCTGGATATCAGTCTAAGTTGGTTTGCGCCGCGATATGCCCGTTCTTCAGTACGCTTGTCGATTAATTTGTCTGCACGTTCGCGTTTGGATGACGCCTTCGTTGATAAATTGCTCGCGCGTTGCACTCGCGCTGGTGTGCCGGCCGACCAGCTTATTTTTGAACTGACGGAAACCAGTGCCATGGAAGATCCGGTCGCATCGCTCGACCTGTTGACCCGCATGCGCATGAAAGGCTTTCATCTTTCCATTGATGATCTGGGAACCGGGTTTTCCTCTTTGTTGCAGTTGGTACGCTTGCCGTTTTCAGAACTCAAGGTGGATAAATCGTTTGTGATTACGGCGGCGGTGTCGTCGGAGTCGCGCCAGGTGATCCAGGCGATTGTGAGCCTTGGGCAAAGCCTGGGGATGCAGTCGACTGCCGAAGGCGTGGAGGACGCAACAACATTGCAATTCCTGCGCGAAATCGGCTGTAATTTTGCCCAGGGTTTTCATATTGCGCGGCCTATGGAGAAAGATGCCGCTGCGAACTGGACCCACTTCACGCTACCGTGAATAATCAGGGCTTGCAACCGGGGCAATACCGGGTTGTAGCCGCTGCTTGTCAAGATGTTACCCTAATTGATCCATAGCCAAAGGTAACCATTTATGCAGAACAACAATCAAATTCTGCGTGGGTCAACGGTGTTGATCCCCGTTTTTATCCCCGCTGTTATTGTGATTGGTTTAATGGTCATCGGGACCATCAGCAACCCTACCTTAGCGGGTGAGCTGTTTTCCGTCACGCTAACCTACATCACCGAGAATTTCGGCTGGTTCTACATGCTGGCCGTTGCCATATTTCTGGTGTTTATTGTTTCCATCTGCTTTACGAAATGGGGAGAAATAAAGCTGGGGCCGGACCATGCCGAACCGGAATACAGTTTCCCTTCGTGGTTTGCCATGTTGTTTTCGGCGGGGTATGGCATTGCACTGTTGTTTTTTGGTGTTGCCGAACCGGTGCTGCACTACGCCTTGCCGCCGGCGGGGCCGGCGATGACGGTAGATGCCGCCAAACAGGCAATGCAAATTGCCTTTTTCCACTGGGGTTTCCATATCTGGGCTATCTATGGCCTGGTGGGTCTGGTCCTTGCTTATTTTGCGTTCCGCCACGGCTTGCCGCTTTCCATGCGTTCAACGCTGTACCCCCTTATCGGTGACAAAATCTACGGCCCGGCAGGTCACGCTGTTGATACCTTCGCCATTTTGGGAACGACGTTCGGGCTTGCCACCACATTGGGTTTGTCGGTGGCGCAAATTAACGCGGGTTTGAATTACCTTTGGCCGGTCGTTCCCATTGATACCTGGGTGCAGGTAACGTGTATTGTTGTTATTACGGCTTTTGCCACGCTCTCCGTTGTGGCGGGGATGGATAAAGGCATTAAACGCCTGTCGCTGATCAACATGGTGTTGGCCATTTCGCTCATGTTGTTCGTGTTCATTGTGGGCCCTACGGTTTTCATTTTGAATACGTTTATGCAAAACACAGGCAGCTATCTCAGCAATATTGTGGAACGCACCTTTAATTTACAAGCCTATACGTCCAGTGGCTGGATTGGAAACTGGACGTTGTTTATTTTTGCCTGGACAATTGCGTGGGCGCCGTTTGTTGGCTTGTTTATTGCCAAGATCAGTCGCGGACGCACCATTCGTCAGTTTGTTGTGGGTGTTATGTTTGTGCCGACCATATTTACATTTCTATGGTTCTCGGTTTTTGGTGATACCGCCTTGCATATGATTATGGAGGAAGGCTACACAAGCCTTATCGATCAGGTTCAGGCCGACCACGCCGTGGCGTTGTTTCAGTTGCTTGAAAAATTGCCGCTGTCGGGCATCGTTTCCTTCATGGCGGTTTTGTTGATTTCCACTTTCTTTGTGACCTCGGCTGACTCGGGGGCGCTGGTTGTCGACTCACTTGCTTCTGGTGGCGCCACGCATAGTCCCGTGTGGCAACGAATTTTCTGGGCTTCGTTGTCGGGGATTGTCGCCATTACGTTGCTCATTGCCGGTGGGCTGAGCGCGTTGCAAACTGCGTCAATCGTAAGCGCCTTGCCGTTTGCCATCATAATGCTGATTGCCGCTGTGGGTATGTGGCGCGCTTTGGTTATTGAAAGTCATCATGAAGTGAGTTTGCAACAATCGATGCAAGGCCGTCATCACAAGGAAGGGCCCGGCTTTTGGAAGAAGCGTTTGGCTAATTTGGTGGACTTCCCCGGTAAAACCGATGTATCGCAGTTTATTGTGACTACGGTTTATGCCAGTATGCAGCGCGTAGAGCAGGAGCTGGTACAGCAGGGCTGGGAGGCAACGGCTACTCTCGACCAAGAGCAGTGCCGGGCCCGTTTCGAGGTGTTCAAGAAAGGTCAGCTTGAGTTCGTATACGAAGTACGTTTGCGTGCCTATGCGATGCCTGATTTTGCGTATCCGGAAATGTCACGCGATGTAGACGGCGATAAAAACTACTATCGGGCGGAAGTGTTCTTGCGCCGTGGTGGGCGGGCGTACGACGTATACGGATACGACAGCCAGGATGTCATTAGTGATATTCTCGACCAATTCGAAAAGTACATGCATTTCCTGCATGTGTCGCCCGGCATTCTGCCGTGGAACATGGAAGAACCTGAAGAACAAAAACCGCAGTCCTGATTGATCATGCGTTAAAATGAGTCGGCCCGCCTTTACAGCGGGCCGAATTACCTTCCAGCATCGCAGTTTATTCAAAGACCGGATCAGGTCTGTTTCAGGCAATGTACTTATTGTGGCAACAACGATTCCGACCTCTGTCCAGGAACTCGAGGCGCGGCTTGCGCACTCGACCGCCCTCGTTCGACGCTTGTATCTGCAATACGATGTTTCGGCGATTCTTGCAGAGTCCGATTCCGAGGAAGAGGCTTTACCGCAAGTGCTTCAGGCGATTGCGCGTAATAAAAGCTGGGATCTTGCGCTTGCCTGGGTTTTCGATGAAGAGCAGATCAATCTGTATGAATGGCTGGAAACGGATGACGATGTGTCAGATTACATTGATGCGTCACGTGAACTGGCCCTGGAACAGGTTAACGATTTGCCTTCACAGGCCTTGAATGCGAAAGATGTTGTCTGGGTGAACGACCTGGGTACCGAGATAAACCATAGCCGTCATGCGATATCAACGCGCATGGGGTGGTGCAACGCAGTGGCATTTCCCTTGCAGCACGGTCAGAAGTTGCTTGGCGTGATCGAGTTGGTTCGTCGCGAATGTGAACCGCTCGAGGAGGATTTGAAAGGCTTGTTGCGCATTCTTGGGCGCGATATTGCCCGGTTTATCGAATCGGTACGATACGAGGAAGAGCTTGAAAAAAAGAACGCCCGGCTTGCGCAGGCGCAGTTGATTGCGCGGATGGGCATCTGGGAGTGGCGCCCCTCCGATGACCGTCTCAGAACCAATGATGGCACATTGATGGCGCTTGGCCTGCCCGCCTCTCAGGCTCCCCGGAACGGCCAGGCATACTTGGGCTTTGTGCCCGAGCCAGATCGCCAGCACTTGAAAGATGCGCTTTTGTCGGTTCAAAATCTTGACGTAGATGAAATCGAGGTTGAGCATACCTTTGAAAGTCAGGACGGTTTGCGTTTGCTGGTGTTAAGAGCGAAAGCACGTACCGATCGGCATGGCCGCCTGAAGAAAATTATCGGCATGGTGCAGGATATTACCGAGCGCGCTGCCCTGGAGCAGGAGTTAAGGCTAACAGCGGTCGCGGTGGAACAGGCTGCCGAGGCCATGGTGATTTTGAACAAGCAAGGCAGTATCGTGTCTGTGAATCCGGCTTTCACCCGAATTACCGGCTACAACAAGGAAGAGGTCATTGGCAAAAGCATGTCGGCCTTGTTGCACTGGCCCACTGGCAAGCATGATGATTCTTTCTTTCGTGCATTAACCGGTCGCTTGCTAATGAGCGGGCACTGGGAAGGCGAGGTCTGGGCCCAGCGCAAGAATGGAGAGCAGTTTCCAGAGCTGTTGAGTATTAGTGTTATTCGTAACACGGTCGATCAAATTACGCATTACGTCGGCGTATTCAACGATATATCCGACCAGAAAGACCAAGAGGAAAGGTTGCGACGACGCGCGCTTTACGACCCGCTAACCGCGCTGCCGAACCGTTTTCTGTTGCTCGATCATTTGGAGAAAGCCATAGAGCGAGCCAGTCGGCGTCGCTTGAAACTGGCTGTTTGCTTCATGGATCTGGATCACTTTAAGCCGGTGAATGATACTTATGGGCATGAAACCGGTGATCAGTTGTTGAAGCAAATTGCGGTTCGCTTGTTGCGAACATTACGCAGGAGTGATTTTGTGGCTCGTCTAGGCGGAGACGAATTTGTTTTGGTGCTGGAAGATATTGACGGGGTTGATCAGGCCCGGAGTGTTGCCCAGAAAGTCGTTGATGCCTTGCATGAGCCGTTCGGCTTGAATAATGCAACGGTTGAAGTGGGCTGCAGTATCGGGATTGCGCTTTACCCTGATCACGCCGAACGTGTGAAAACCTTGTTACGCTACGCTGATGAAGCGTTGTATGAAACCAAAGAGGCCGGCCGCGATGGGTACAGGGTATCAAGCCGCTGATTTGGGGGTATGAACTGATGTTGATACCTTTGTTCAGACAAAACTTTTACTTAAGTATGGCTTCTAGGGTTGGGCAGCGGATATGGGGGCTGGTTTTTGTGGTGTTGTGTTCAATGCTATTTGCCGGTTCACTTGCCGCAGATACACGCACCGACAATCGGTTGGCACTGACATCGGAAGCCGTTCACGATTATGAAAAAGCAGTTGGGCAGATACGGGCGACAGGGGGCGAGCGGATTCGCCATTGCACTGGAACAGCGATTGCCCCCCGGTTTGTATTAACCGTCGTGCATTGCCTGTTCAATGATTTGGGTGAGCCGTATGGGAAAATTGATTTTTTCCCTGGGGCTCGTGCCAATAATGGCGCGCCATTCGGTTCGTTTCCGGTATTGCGGTATTACCGTCCTGTGCGCTACGAGCTGGGTCGTAAAACGGCGGCCAATTTGCGTTACGACCTTGCCCTGGTTGAAGTGGGTTTGAATCGGAAAGGGCAGCGTATCAGCGAAGCGGCAGCCGTTGTCCCCTTTCGCGCCGCACCCAATGCAACCGCTGGGCAGATGACGCTGCTGGGTTATCCGAACGATAAAGAGTTGTACGGGGCATATATTCAGCCCGATTGCAGCATTCGGCTTTTCGCCCGCATTTTGTATCGAACGGAATGCCTTGCCACCAAGGGTCAAAGCGGCTCGCCGGTACTGGTTTACGACGATGAGCAGCAACGCTATTATGTGCAAGGTGTGCTCAGTGGTGTGACAGAATCAGCCAGTTTTGCAACGCGTATTACACCTGAACGTCAGGCTATCCTGGAAGCCATCGTTCAGGGAAATGACCCGCAGACACAGAAACACAACGCGGTTGAAAAGTGGCAGCGTTATTATGTGGGTTCAAATCCATAAGGTTTTTTCGCGGGGGAGTCATGGCCGGAGTTGAACGAACGGCAACGCGCATTGCCGGTTTCAAATCAGCGGAAATCGATTTTCAGTTGATGCGTTTGTTGGGCTCGGCCAGTTTCGGCGGCAGTGCGGCCGGCGAGGTGTTTGCCGCCAGAACGCTTATGGTTAACGAAGACCCGCGTGAATGGCCCGGCGCGTTTTCTCCCATGGCTGATCGCTTGGTTGAAATGGCCGATCAAAACGTAAAACAAGGCCATTTACATGCAGCGGCATCAGATTTGCTGCGAGCCTCCAATTATTATCGGTCTTCAGAATACTACTCCGATCCGTATAGCGATACCGCGCTGAAGTTTGGGCAGGCTTCGCGTCATGCCTTTATACGGGCGGCAGGCATGTTGGCGCATCACATTGTTGCTGTGGACATTCCGTTTGAAGGGTATGAGTTGCCGGGTTACTTTATGCAGCCGGCCTCTGGGTCGGCCGACGGCAGAACAATTATTATCATGACCGGTTTCGATGGCACCGGGGAAGAGTTGTATTTTCAATCGGCTGCAGCTGCCCTGGTCCGTGGCTACAACGTACTGATTGCAGAAGGGCCTGGGCAGGTAGGGTGTTTGCGGCGCCATCCGAATCTTCTATTTCGCTTCGACTATGAAAAGCCGATTGCGGCTGTGATCGACTACGCAGTTCGGTGCAAAGAGATTGCACCCGAGCGCCTGGCGCTCTATGGCATTAGCTATGGGGGTTATTTTGTGTCGCGGGCCGCAGCGTACGATCAACGGATTCGGGCGTTGATCGTTAACTCACCCATTAATGATCTGGGCGCCTATATGCGTGCTTTCACGCATCTTGACACCGATGCCGTGCCACCTGAAGAAGACGTTTCCCTGGCTGAGGTTGATGATGTGCCCGAGCAGTATATGTCTCAGGAAATAAAGCTGGCTTTCAAGTCGGCGTGTCGTCGTTTTGGTGTTGAGCGTTTTTCCGAATGGATTAAGGTATTGAAAGCGTATCGGGTTGAGGATTTGGCCGCAATTCAGTGCCCGTCGTTGGCGTTGGTGGGTGCCGGCGAAGGCGATGAGGCGCATCGGCAATACGAGCAGTTTCGGCAGACGGTAACCGGGCCGGTTACCAGTCGTGTTTTTAAGGCTGAAGAGGGCGCCGACATGCACTGTCAATTAGGTAATCTGCCACTGTCCAACGCGGTCATCTATAACTGGCTTGATCATATTTTCGGAAAATAGCACTCTGGTCGCTACGGGGCTGCGTCACGACGGCCAAAAAGCAGGGGATACAAAGCGAGCGTGAAAATTACAGTCGCCAGGATCAGCGGGACAGCCAAACCGAAATGTAAAAGCAAGGCCCCAATAACGGCGGTTGTAAAAAACAGTAGCACAGAGCCAACCCGTCTTTGCCAGCGGTGGTTATTGCCCTTAACCAGGCGGGCGTCGGCGAAGATTGCCGTATAGGTCATGGTCATGACATTGGTAGCCAGATCCGGAATGCCATAAGCACGAACGATTGCATTCTGGATCCCCATGGAAAAGGCAAGAATGCTCACCAGGGCGATACCGCTCCAGCTATCGGGACGGGGGTCTGCTTGCAGCGCCAGTACGCATGCACAAACAAGCGCGAACCACTCAACGACATACCCAACGCGTTGGTATCGCCCGCTTTGCCTGGCCGCATTAACAATGTAACCCCCCAGCAGGGCACCGAGGGTGAAAGCGACAATGGCGGCCAGGTAGTGATCCAAATGAGAAAAGTGGGCGCCGGTTCCCAGCGTTAGCGCAAGCAAAAGCAGGTTGCCGGTCATCATTTCAGCAAAAGCGCCGCCAAGCGCCAGAAAACACACCGCGTCGATCAGACCGCAGATCGACGTGATCATGTACAGCCCGGTGTGATATTCCCCAACATGCCGACGCGCCCATTGTCTGGCGTTGCGTGTTGGGTTCGACATATCCATCTTCAGCCTTTGCAAGGGTAAATGATCCTGACGTTAACGGTAATCTGTTGCTGGAGGATTATGTCTTTAAAAAGCAAAAACGCCAACCCCGAAGGACTGGCGTTTTTTGAATTTTGGCTCCCCGAACTGGGTTCGAACCAGTGACCTGCGGATTAACAGTCCGTTAATTATTGGAACAGATTTAATTGGAATTAAAGAGATTTGACAATAAAGTAATTGATTTTAATGAATTAATTGTCCAATCTAGCCAATAATCTATAAACCCCATATAATTAAAAAACGTAAACTAAAACGTAAATGAAAACGCCAAAATGCCTCCTGCTACCACAACCATTACATATGCTTTTCTTAAAAACATAGAACCGGGTAGGTTTGTCCGGTTGTTGAAAGTGCTGCCAGCAGGTTCCTTAGAGGCCCGTAAAACCAAGCATGACGCGGTTACGTTTTATTGGCGTGGTGCGGTAGGTGCGCAGACGGTTCGCGTGCCCATTGGTTTATTTGACCCCAAGGCGTCGCCAAAATCTGTAAACCCCTCCCCTGGCGGTTATTCTGTGGAGGCGGCCCGGCGCGCTGCTGAACAGATAGCCCAGGAGCATGTGGCTAACCGTGATATCGGGGGGTATAAAGCAATACGGGATACGAAGCGCGAAATAGCACGACAAACTCAACAAGCCACACTCGACGCAAAGAAGCACACTTTAAAAAATTTACTCACTGCTTACTGCGATCATCTCGAAAAACAGAACCGCAGCGCTCACAAAGACGCTCGATCTATATTTACATTGCACGTGTTCGAGGCATGGCCTCAGATAGCCAAGGCGCCAGCCGTTGCACTAACACCGGAGCAAGTGGCCGATATGATGCGCAGGTTGCTCGAAGATGGAAAAGGTCGCACGGCGAATAAACTTCGCTCGTACATTCATGCAGCGTTTCAGGTTGCAAAGGGCGCGCGTTTTGACGCTCGTATACCAGTGATGTTCAAAGACTATAAAGTAGGTAACAACCCTGCGGCCGACACGGTGCCGGATGGGACTAAGAACCGATCGGGTAAAAACCCGCTGGATACCGATCTGCTGGTTAAGTATTGGCGAATTATCAAGAATGTGCCGGGGCTTCGTGGGGCCCTTCTGCGCCTGCACCTACTCACCGGGGGGCAGCGCATTGCTCAACTTGTGCGGCTGCGCACCGAGCATGTTACTAAAAACACGATAACCATTTTTGACGCCAAGGGCAGGCCCGGCAGCGAGGCGCGTCCGCATATGTTGCCTCTTATCCCGGAAGCCAGGAAAGCGCTCGAAGCGATTGCCTCGGGCGGCGAATATGCACTATCTACGGACGGCGGTCGAACACATATAAGTGCTTCCACTTTAACCAAATGGGGACAGGATGTTGTAGGCGATAGTATTGCCGGGTTTTCAGGGAAACGAGTACGTAGTGGTGTAGAAACTTTACTATCTAAACATCACGTGACCAAAGACATACGGGGGCGTTTACAGTCGCACGGGATAACTGGAGTGCAAGACGTTCATTATGATGGGCACGACTATATGCCGGAGAAGCGGCGCGCGTTGATCCTGCTATTTAATGTCCTGGAAGGAAAAGTGCGCAGAGGTAATACAGAGTAACACCGTCGCCTGACGGTTTCAGGCAAAGCAGGGCGGATGGTGCGCCAACACCGAACCGCCCCTAACCACAATGCAAACTGTTAAGGAGCTTGCACCATGGCTAATACTGATTTTACCGCAACAGCCTCATCCGAGGTTTCCCCTCAAGTACAAAGCTACGTCGAATTTACAAGCAGTGTTGCCTATGAAATTTTCATAACGAAAGCAACATTAAAGGCCGCCCGCGCATTACTCGAGAAAATTGTAGATCTCGAAAGCGGGTTAGGTTCAGATGTAGATTGTGTATTGTCAGGCGTTGACTACCGTTTGCAGGCATTGGCTGAGCATGTGGACGGAACATGCTATGCCTACAAAGCAATAAATTCCGTCCAAAGTTGACAAAACTGTACAAACCCCTGACAATTTATCTAGCCAATCACCTTCCGCCACAGTCTGGACGAGCCAGCAGCCGGGAGTGATCAGCCACTAAAACGGTGGCAACCCTTAGGAACCGCGTTAACGCCATTCTCCTCCCGCGTTGCGCCACACCCTGAAGGGAGATCCAGTACAGGTCTTAATGCCTGGGGTGAATTAGGCCGGAGCTTAATACGCTGCCGGCCTTTTTTATTGCATGTCGGCAGCAACAGCTTTAAGAGGTTGCCACATGCAAACTGAATTACTCAATGTTCACGAAGTCGCCAAAATAACTAATTATAAAAGTCGGGCGTCTATCTACAACTTAATGAAAAGTGCCAGTTTTCCAGTGCCTGTCCGCGTGGGTGCGCGCACTGTGCGTTGGCTGCGCGCCGACGTTGATGCATGGTTAGAAGGGCTAAAACAAAAAGAGGAGACCGTGTAATGTCAAAACCCAATAATTTGGGCTTCTATTCTTGGGAAGCCGCTGCCGTTTTGGAGATGTCCACAACGCAATTCACACTCGCTGTTGCTGCGGGGAAAATGCCTAGGCCCTCGCACTATGACGATTCAGGGGAACCGCGTTGGGAAGGGGGCGTGATTGGACGCGCTGCAAATAAACATCTCGGTCCAGTGGGTTTAGACGACTTGGCCGACTCTCTCGCAAGAGTCGAGAATAGCGTCAGGGGGAAATAATGGGAGCGTTAAAAAGTATTCATTCAGTCGCACCAGTACCAGCAACTGGGGTGCGCGACATTTTCACGCAGGTTTCCAATGTTATGGACCGGTACCCTGAGTTATCCGCGTACGGCTTTCATTTCAGTGCACCGGGTGATTGGCAAGACATAGCGCGATATAAAACGGAACGTGAACGAATGTTCGGTACCGATTTTGCGGACCAAGTGGAAACTTGCCTGCAGGCCTTATTAGCACCGCGCACACGGCGCCACAACCTGAAACCTGAGCGGCATAGTAGTTATGTACTTAAACATTTGGTTGAGCGATGGGCTTGGGAGAGCAAACGGGACGATGTGACGCGCTACATATCAAACGGCGCGTTCATCGTGGCTGCGGTCCTTGATGGATGGGAACCAATTCGTCTCGAACAAAGCCCTAACTGTCGCTTTCGGCAAGGGGGCGCGAAATGATCGACCAAAAAGTAACGCCCCCGGACCAGGGGGGCGAGACAGTAAAGATGAAAACCGATTGCAGGTCTATTTTAACGCCGGTTCCCGCAAACCTGCAATACAGTGAGTTCAGAAGTACAACGGACCCGGACGTTATTCGAAGAGGCGAGGATTGGATTTATATCGTTAAATCGCTGGAGCGACCAAAAGAGTTTTTAAGCAAAAAACAGTGTCCATTAATCAAACTTGCCTCTTTTGGAAATGTGCGGTCCAAAAAGAAGGGGTTTTTACGGCACGAGTCTAATATGCTTGATGTTTGCGGTATCGAAGCCGACTACGACGGTGAAAAAGTCAGTATAGAAAGCGCTGGGCTGCTGTTGCAAACATACGGTGTCGAGGCGTTTATTTACACTAGCCCTAGCCATACCGAAGAGCGCCCCCGCTGGCGCGTGCTGGCGCCACTATCAAAGACATATCCGGTTAGTGAGCGCCGGCGCTTCGTGGGGATGCTAAACAACGCGCTGAACGGGATACTTGCAGGTGAATCATTTACGGATGCGCAGTGCTTTTACTACGGTAGGGTGCGCGGATCCATTTACCGCACTTTGCACGTGCGCGGTGAACCGATAGACATTAACCTGGTTCTGGAAGAGCAATATCCACCTAGCGTAGTTAAAGAAAAGCCGAGCCCTTCGGAACATTCTGGGCCCACGGTGTGCATTGATGAACTGCGCGAACGGGTTGGGGCGTTGAATGTCCAGGAGTTGAATAAATATGGCCCTTGGCTTCAGGTGGGCATGGCCATTCATTTTGAAACGGGGGGCACGCCCGAGGGCTTGGAGTTGTGGGACGGAATAAGCAGTAAAACCGACTATTACGATAGAACGGAAATTGAACGGAAATGGGAAAGCTTCGGACGGGAGGGCGGTCCTCTTTGTACGATTACCACCCTGGAGCGGTTCACCGGTAATGTTGCTCTTTCATCTGAGTTTGACGACGTATGTCCCACCGAGCAGGAGCGCGACCACCGGAGAGACGAGGAACGCGCGGCCCTGGATGTTAAGCGCCGCGAGCATCAAAAGAGACAGAACGAGGTAATCGGCGAGGGCAGTTATAGGTTGCCTATTGCCGAGAAAATCACGCTTGATTCAGCCCTTGAGCGGTTTGTGTTCCTGTCCGAAGGTTCCCAGGTGGCCGATGTCTTTAATCCGCACTACGTTTTAAAGCTGGCCGACTGGAAAAACACCTATGTAGCTTCCACAAAAACGGTAAGCCAGCCGGATAAGCTGTTAGCAACTGGTGCGACCCGCAAAGGCCAGGATAAAGAGGTGCCGGTAAGCGAGTTGTGGCACAAGTCGGAACGGCGCAAGACAGTTACTACACGCACTTTCAAAGCAGGGGGTGGCTTGATGTTATCCGACCCTGACGGTAAACCCGCTTTCAACACCTGGCGTCCATTCACACGTACGGTCGAAGTGAGGGACTTGAACACGGCCGGACTATCACTGTTTCTTGATCACATTGATTTTCTGTTCGGGCAAGACGCACCGCGGTTTTTGGATTGGCTTGCGCACATAGAGCAAAAGCCTGGGGTGTTGCCCCATACGTCATGGCTGCATATTGCCCGACACTTCGGGCTGGGGCGCAATTGGCTAGCGTCAGTGCTTACTCGAGTATGGTCCGGATCCGTGGCCGCTAATCTTGATTTGGTCCGAATGCTTAAGGATGGGTTCAATGACCGGCTTTCCCGTAAGGTGTTGGCTATCGTGGACGAAATCCGGGAGGGTGGCCGGGAGTCGCAATGGGAGCATAGCGAGAAGCTGAAAAGCACTATTACCGAAGAGACGCGCCGTATCAACCCCAAGTATGGCCATGCCACGATGGAATTTAACGCTTGTCGCTGGCTGCTGTTCAGTAACCACCTTTCGGCCATCCCGCTGGAAAACGGCGATCGACGTATTGAGGTCGTCATGTCGGAGAGCGAGCCGAAAGGCGTCGAGTATTACGCCAGGGTGTACGGCGCGTTAGAGTCGCCGCAATTCATAGCAGCGGTGGCCACGTTCTTGGGCGAGCGCGATATTTCAGGATTCAACCCTGGGGCGCATGCGCATAATACTGAGGCCAAGCAGGCCGCGACCAACGCCAGCCGCACACCGGTTATGGAGGCGTGTCAGTTGCTGGTTGATTATTGGCCGGCCGACTTTATAGCTGCCGGTGATCTATTCGATGTTCTGACTAACGGAAGCGGCTATGGTTCATTGACCGCAGCCCACCGGCGGACCATGGAGCAGTTTGATATTTACCCATGGGGTAGGCCGGTAAAAATTGCGGGTAAGGCAACGCGCGTATCAGTTTTGCGGAACCGTGCACGATGGATGGAAAGCGGAACGCCTGAAGAAATCAGAAAAGAGATTGAAAAAGTGAAAATTAACGGATTCGACATGAACGCCTATGAATATTTATTGGGTTTGGTGGCGGATACGTAAAAAATCGCGGTTACGCCGTTACGCTGGTTACACCACTACGTAAAAGGTTCAAAACAATTTTTCTCTTTTTTATGTTTAGGGTTTTATGCAGGTGGCGTAACTAGCGTAACGGCGTAACCGATGCGCCCCCGTGGTGGGGGTCTCCCCGCAATACGCGTACGCGCGATGCGGGACGAAACTAACGCCTAAAAAGAGTTTCGCGACCAGTACGCGCGCACGCGCGAGGTATGACCTTACAAGGATTTCGCAATGGAAACTGTTTTGTTCATCAAGCATCTGGATCATTACCTGGTCGGGGACCCTAACAGCCCCCGGGTGTGGGTTGGCGCTAACCCTGCCGCCCTGGACGCTTTGCACTTTGTCGTTTCCCACCCTCGGTGGAAGCAAAGCGTAGACGCATTCGGCGGATCGCGAAAACCAAACGCAGTGCACCAGCGGTTGCACAATGCCGCCCAAGCACTGGCCCACGTGTCGCCGCCTTTAGCGCAAGAAATAAGGCGAGGCCTAAAGTGCAAGTATGTGAACGACAAGACCGGCACCCGGTCGGTGTGGGTCTACGATCCGCAAGGCGCGACGGTATTTGTCGAGACGCGACCGCGTGAATGAACATAAATGAACGTTAATGGACAAAAGCCTGACGGTATTTGTTGATAAGGGCGCGCGCACGCACTATGGCGCCATTGACCACTTTTAAAGTGCAAATGCCATGGGCGACAACCAAACACTAAATCCGTTACTTACCAAGCAGCGTGCAGTCGTACAAGACTTAACGCAGCACGTCGAGGAATTGCAGGAACTACTGGAGCAAACCACCACTGAGCGCGACGAGGCGGCCGCTGATGCAATAGCGAACGGCAAAGAACGTACCCTCGAGTTAGAACGAAAAGACCAAGCGTTGTTTAATGTGGAAGGTGAGATTAGCATAGCGCAAGACCGTCTATCGCAAGCGAATCAAGTATTGCATGTTCTGGAGACTGCGCACAAACGTAGAGGCAACGCGGGCCAGCCAGCCAAGGCGAAAGCGATCGAGACAATCATTCAGGAAAAGAAAGCAGAGGTTGAAAGCCTAACGACCGCGGCCCAGGAGATCATCGAGAAACTAACCGATGACTTCGAGAATGTGGAATTACAAACTGAGCTTCAGGTTATCGAAGAGCGCCAACAGGCGGCAAAGGACAGTTTAAAACTGTACGAGCAAGTACACGCCAGCGCGCAAAAAGAGGATCAAGCAAACCTTGACGCAACGCGTGTGCTAGAAGCAATGACCATGCGGGATGAGGCGGTCGACCTGGCGCAAAAGCGAATCAAAATCGCCGAGAAAATAGACGCCTATTTCGAAGGTTTAGCGCCGCTAATGCGCGAGTGGCGAGAGACAGACCAAGGTGTTAGCGAAGCAGTTGGCGCTGCGTTTCGTCTCTTGACAAAAGGGGCCACGTTTCGAGAGCGCGAACACGCAGCCCAGGCAGCATGGCGCGCAGCGCAAGTTAACAGCATCGCAACCCCCGTAGCAGAGGCCTTATGCCGCGCTAACGTTCAAGACATCACGCGTGATCAGTTGGTCTTTAAATACACGACATACGGACAAGCGCAGAAAGAGCCGATAACTGCCAAAGAGAGCGCAGACAAGGCCTTACAGCTTTTGATTGGAAGTTTGGACGACGGTCTTCGAAACCACGTGGTGCGACATGAACGATAACGACGCTTCTGTATTGTTTCCCAGTATGCAGCCTGATGCCCCGCGTACAGAGTCTGAGCCGGTGCAGGCGCCCAACGAACCATCAGTCGAGAGCGTTTTATATCCGAGTACACAGCCGAAAGCGCAGCCCACAGCGCCAGGCACCATGGCTACCACTGCCGACCCTAACGCCGGACAAAACCCCAATGGCAGGGAGGTTGAGCGTATACGCAACAGCGTACCTTCCGAGGTGCAAGCATTGCGCGACGGCGATAGTGACCGCGCCATGTTCTCACCTCAGAAAACGTACGAAAGTGCAATCCCTGACGATATTTTTGACGCGGAGAGCGTAGAGAGTGAATTGCCGCCGGAAACTCAAGCGGCTGTCCTGTATGAATACAGGGAGCTGGCGGCGGATCATGGCTTATCACATACCGAGATCGGACGATTACACCAGCGGATATTGGCCCAACGTAACGACCCGGCGCCGCCTGAACAGCAGCAAGCCCAGGCACTACAACGGTTAAGTGAAGTGTACGGTCCTGACGTGCAAGAGGCCTTGGCTGACGCTAACCGATTATTGGACCGGGACCCCCGCACCAAAAACGCAATTAAGGCTTGGGGATTGGGCAATGATCCCGAAACTATTGTTTTGGTTGCTCAGGTGGCCCGGCGTGAAAAAGCACGCGGGCGTTTGAAATGATGGTATGTGTTTCCGTCAAGGGTGTAGGCATGAAAAAAGAGGTGGTGGCCGTTAACGAATATGGGATCCGATTGGGTCAGTATCACCATCGGTCGAAATTGACCGATCACGAGGTTGAGTTGATCAGGCGGCTGCATGAGGAGGGTCTATCGTACATGCAGCTCGCTGATAAGTTTGAAGTAAGCAAATCCGCCATTGCCGGTATTTGCAGATACCAACGGCGCGCACAAACTCCTTGCGATTGGCGAACTGTCGTGATCGACGAACTGGAGCATTAGGTATGCCGAGACAGTCAAACTACACCCCCGAAATTGCACGCGAGATTTGCGAGCGGTTAGCTGCTGGCGAATCGCTGCGGTCTATTTGCAGGGAAGATCGCATGCCCGACGACAGCACGGTGCGCTCTTGGGTGTTAAGTAACAGCCACGAAAATTTTACAGAGCGCTATTTGTTAGCGCGCGATAGCGGCATGGACACAATAGCCGACGAGCTGTTGGAGATTAGTGACGATGGTCGCAATGATTGGATGGTTAGCAACGATCCGGATAACCCGGGTTATAAGCTCAACGGCGAGAGTGTGCAGCGCTCTAAGCTGCGTGTGGATACCCGGAAATGGTATTTGTCCAAGATTGCACCGAAACGATACGGCGATAGCGCACGCTTGGCGCTGACTGGTCCGGATGGTGAGAGGTTGGACATCACCGACACACAACGTGTGGAAAAGATATTGGCACTCTTGGCTGTCGCGCAACGGCGCAAAGCCGACGATGCAAACGACCTTGTATAAGCGACGAAACAAAACATTCTAGTTTCAGTTATTTAACGTTTTTGGATCAAATGATATGTGCTCACCAACAGCTGCAACAGTCGGAATGATGGCCGTCGGGGCCGGTACCCAGGCCATGGGCGCGCGCAACCAGGCCAAAGTAGCCCGCGACCAGGCGGAGCAGGAAGAGGCAACGCTGCGGTACCAGGCGCAGGTAGACGAAAACAACGCGCAAATTGCAGAGTGGCAATGGCAAGACGCCATCAGACAAGGTCAACGGCAAGAGCAAGATCTGCGCCTGCAATCATCACAACTGCGCAGTCGCCAGCGCGTAGGCATGGCCACCAACGGCGTGGCCATGGATTCCGACACGGTTATCGACGTACTGACGACAACCGACTACCTGACTGAACGCGACGTGCTCACTGTCCAAAACAATGCACTTCGTTCGGCTTGGGGATACGAATTACAAAGTACCAGCTTCAAAGACGATGCCGTTGCCCAGCGGTACGGCGCTTCTCGTGCGGGTGCTAATGCCGCGTCGATCAGCCCAAGCAGTGCAATTACATCATCCCTGTTGGGCAGCGCTGGAGCGGTCGCCCCCACATTACACAGAATGTACCGCGACGGAAGTTTCTCTAATGATGCGGGGGGTGCGTTAAACAAAGCAGGCAGCGGTGTCACCCTGTACGGCTTAAAAAGACGGTAGGGGATCCTAATGTCGGCTACAGCCACAAGTTTTTCTTCTATGACCGGTGGTGCTTTCCCCCCTTTGGAGGTGTCGGAAGTGGCGCCAGTCGAAATGCAGGCGCTACGTCACGCGGTCGTTCGAGTGGCCGGTTGCACTCCCAAGCAGTTATTGGAATCGGCGCTAACGCTGGATAACGGGGCGGACCGGTTACGTTTATTGCTTGCGAATGTTGAGGCTTACGAGGCGGTAGCCCAGGAGAATCTAGCTCTGGCTAAGGCCGTGAAAGCGAGATTAATAATAGCAATTGGCGCGTTATTAGAAGAAACGGAAAGCGGGGCCAATTAATGCAACCAGACTACGACAGTCTCGTGGGAAACATGCTCGGTATGGACCAGGCGCGCGGCGTGAAAACCGCACTGTCAGAAGCGTATGGTACTAACCCTAATATCGAAGCGGAACTGCAGCGCGTATCCAAAACGACGGGCGTGCCTTTGTCGACCGCCCGCAACATGCCTAATGAGACAAAGCGCACTGCATACGTCAACGGCATTAACGCTTTCGAGCTGGCGCAGAACTATCCGATTTTCGCGCGGTTCATCACCAACGAGAATAATGCTCGAGTAGCACATGACGATGTTGAAAACCTGACAGCGCTTGAAAAGGCGGTGCGCGAACTGCCTGACGAATTTGGTTCAATGACTGGGCCGACCCCGTCAGTCGGCAGCTATTTGTCCGGGCTGGGCCAGTCCTTCACGACTGCAGCAGAGTCGGCAAGGCAAGGCATACGCCAACAATTTGCCGATGCCTTCGGTTTTGAAGGAATGTCAGAAGATGCGCAGCGCCGATATGCCGCCGCTCAAATGCAAAACCGCATGGCCACGCCGGAATTTGAATCAAGCACAGCGCAAGGCATTTACGGGGGCGCGTCCAGCGTCATGCAGATGATTCCGGCAGTTACGGCTGGCCTTGCTAATCCCGCGCTGGCCTTTTCCATGATCGGCTTGCAAACGCAGGCACAGGCGTATACGAAATATCGTCTCCGGGGTGCTGAACCTGGCATGGCCTTCATGGGTTCTGCAGGAGAGGGTGCGACGGAAGTCGTGACCGAATTGTTGCCGATGGGTTTTGCGCTTAATCGGTTTGGTAAAGACGAGTTCGGGGAGTTTCTAACCGGGTTTTTGTTGCGAGAATTGCCCTCGGAGCAAGTTGCAACGGTTGTTCAGGATGTCATTGACACGGCCGTGGCCAACCCTGATAAAACATGGTCGGACTATTTCGCAGAAAGGCCTGAAGCCGCATACCAAACGGCCCTGGGCTCGCTGGTCGCCGGCGGTGTGTTCGGTGGATTGAATACAGTTGGGCAACGCATGGCCGCGCGCGAAGCTCAGGCAGTGCAGAGCCAGCAGGACGCCGCTTACCTGGAAAGAATCACCAAAGCCGCGCAAGCGTCCGAACTGCGTAAACGGGCACCCGATTTGTTTGAGCGCTATTTGGCACAAACTGCGGACGGGGCCCCGATTCAAGAAGTATTCATTGACTTCGATAAGCTAACCGAAGTGTTAGGTACAGCCGGGGCCACGCCGCAGGCCGTTGCAGCCCAGGTTCCCAGTCTCGCCCCACAAATCGAGGAAGCCAGTTTAACCAATGGCATGCTGCGCATTCCGGTATCGGAGTTTGCGACCTATTTCGCGGATCAGCCGTACACGCAGGCGTTAATTGAAAACTTGCGCTCTTATCCAGGGGCGACAACCTTAGCAGAGGCAAACGCGTTTTTTCAGTCTGACAACCGCGATGAGTTGACCGACGAAATTAGCCGGGTTGCGCAGGAACAAACGCCGGCCATTCTGGCAGCTGCGCAAAGCCAACAGGTTGGCGACGCTATTCTCGAGCAACTAAACACGACCGGGCGTTTTACGCCTGACGTAAACCGGGCTTATGCAGCTTTGCCTCGTGCGTTTTTTGAAGTAATGGCGCAGCGACTGGAAACAACGCCAACAGAGTTATTCGAGGCTTACCGCCCCCAGATTGTCGCTCAGGGTGTGCCCGGTGCAAATGTGCTCAGTCAGGGTGAGCGTGGCGGGTTCGTTCCCCGGGAGTACACCAAGGACGGAAAGCCTGTTATTGGCCTGTTCAAGAATGCGGATCTGTCGACGTTCCTGCACGAAACTGGGCATTATTTCTTAGATAGCTATACCGATATGGCAAATAGCGCCCCCGCGCTGCAGGGCGATATGCAAGTGCTGCTTGATTGGTTCGGCGTGCGGGATATGCAAACCTGGCAAACGATGGACCTGGAAGAGCAGCGCCCCCACCATGAAAGGTTTGCACGCGGGTTCGAGGCGTACTTATTCGAGGGCAAAGCGCCGAGCATGGAGCTGCAAAGTTTGTTTGCCCGCTTTCGTGCCTGGCTAATATCTGTCTACCGCAACATGGCAGGCCTGGGTGTTGATTTGCCCGATAGCGTGCGCGGCGTAATGGACCGGATGCTGGCAACCGAAGACCAAACACGCGCAGTGCAAGCCGAACACATGGCGCGGCCGCTCTTTCGTTCACCGGAAGAAATGGGGGCTACACCCGACGAGTTTGCCGCTTACAACCGTATGGCTGATGAAGCAACGCAAACCGCAATCGACCAGGCGCAGCGCCGAATACTTGCCGACTTCCGTCGCGTTATGCGCGCTGAGCGTAACGCAATCCGTGAAGAGGTGACCGCTCAGGTAATGGCGCAACCGGTATATCAGGCGCGTGAGTACCTGATGCGTGGCAAAGTACCCGAAGGCCTGAATGTGACCCCGGCAAAGTTCGATTTGTCGATACTTAAGGAAATGTACGGCGACGCGCAAGGCGCGTTATGGCGACGGTTACCATTTGGAAAAAACGCGCTGTACGCTAAAGCCGGCGGTGTACACCCCGACCGGGTGGCCGAACTGTTTGGTTTCGATTCGGGCGACGCCTTGGTACAGGCTTTAGCCAAATCGGGTCACCCGGACGCTGAAATAGCCGCCCAAGTTGAGCAGCGAGTAAATGAACAATACGGGGAGTTCACCCAACCGGGCGCGATGGAGCAAGCCGCTTTCGATGAGCTGCACAACGACACCCGGGGGCGTTTCATTGAAACCGAGTTGGCCATGCTGGCGCGTCGGCAAGGGCGCAAACAAACCACACCCGCGCAAGCTGCGCGGCAGTTTGCCCAGGTGGCCACGGCCCGCAAAAAGATACGCCAGGCAGTTAAAACCGGTGTGCATGCCGCTGCAGAGGCAAAAGCCGCACGCACAGCAGAGCGCGCGATGGTAGCCGGTGATTTTGAATTGGCCAGCAAGGCCAAGCGTGAACAGTTGCTGAACCATTACCTCTATCGCGCTTCTAACGAGGCGCGTACCGAAGTTACTAAAGGGTTGGATTACCTTAATAAATTCGGACGAAAAGGTACGCGTGAAAATCTGCGTGGTGAGTTCCTCGAGCAGTTGGACGCTTTGCTGGAGCGTTTCGACTTGCGTCGCTCAGTGTCTGATACCCGCGCGGCCCAGCAACGCCAACCTTTAAGCGCGTGGGTGGCTGAACAAGCCGATAGCCTGGCCGCTGTTGCACCAGACATTCCCGAGCAGTTTCTTAACGAAGGTTTCAGGCGGCACTACAGGGAACTGACTTTAGAAGAGTTTCGGGGGCTTGTGGATACTGTGCGGCAGCTGGAAGCCTTAGCCCGGCGCGAACAGAAAGCGTACATGGCCATTCGTGATATGAGCTTTGCGCAGGAGACCGAGGCAATCATTGAAGAGATGCGCGCAGCGAATCCCCAGGAGTTTGACCTGCAGGGATATCCAAACGCACCAGATAAAGATTACATCCCCAACTTGGCCAACAAGATGTACAACGCGAAAGACAAGGCCTTAGCCGAGTTTTTGAACGTTGAGAATCTGTTGCAGTTGATGACCGATGGCAAAATGGGGCAGTTGCACGCGTCGGTTTTTGGTCGATTGTCTGAACGCGCGGACTGGAAAGCCAGCAAGATGCAGCAGGTGTATGCGTACTTTAAACCGTTGTTTGATCAGTACACCGTACGTGAGCGCCTGGCGTTCTCGCAACAAGGTCATTACATCGAGAGCATCGATAAGAGTCTGACCAAAGAGAATGCTTTAGTAGTGGCCCTGCACTACGGAAACGAACAAGGCCGCGCGCGCCTATCCCAGGGGCATGGTTGGTCAACGGCCCAGGTGCGCGACATTATGGGTATTCTGGACGCGAAAGACTGGAAACTTGCTGATGGTATATGGCGGGTTTTTGACGATATTCTTTGGCCGGATCTGCAAGCGGTTAACTTACGTACCCGGGGGACAGCCCCGCCTAAAGTGGAACCCATGGCGTTCGATACGCCCCACGGGCCCGCCCGCGGTGGTTACTTCAAAATTTCATACGATGGTGAGCTGTCCGAGCGACAGCACCGCCTGGATGAAAATAGCGCGGTTCAGGATCTGTTAGGCGGCAATGTGGGTATGGGAGCCGCCAAAACGCGTCAAGGCAGTAGTACCCAACGCCTGGAAGAGGTTAAGCGCGCGATGCGCCTGGACCTGGGCGTTATGTCCGAAGCAATTAATGAAACCGTGCACGATGTGGCGTTTCGTGAAGCGGTGGCCGATACGTGGCGGATTCTGAACACCAAGAATGTGCAGAATGCAATTAAGGCTGCAGGTGGCACGGAGGTTTACCGTTCAATCGTACAGCGTTTGCGAGAAACCGCAGCGCCCCCGCGCAATCCGCAAGGGTTCATTGAGAACGCGATCGCAACCGCACGGAAAAACACACTCGTTGTTGCTATGGGCGCGTCGGTTAAAACTGCGTTGGTGAACGTAACGGGCATTTTCCCGGCCATGGCCAAGGTGAGCCCTGGACATTTTGCGCGGTCCCTGGCCAAGTTCTATTCACCCAGGATGGCGGAACATTATCGGTTTATCCTGGAGCGCTCCGAATACATGCGCAACCGCCACGATACGTACGAGCGAGATTTGCAGGACTCTGTGCGTAAGCTGTCGGTACGCGGTTCTATTTTGCCCGAGTACGCCGGGTGGTTTGCGTTGATTAGTTACGTTGATAAAGGTACCAGCGCCCCGACATGGTTGGCTGCGTATCAGGACGCGCTTAGAAAGCACGGTAACGACGAACAACAGGCAATTAAATACGCCGATCACATCGTGCGGCAAACCCACGGCAGCGGCCGTATTGTCGACCTGGCACAAATTCAGTCAGGACATGGTGGGTGGGGGCAGCTTAAACGAGCCTTCACAATGTTCTACAGCTATTTCAACGCGCAGCTGGGTATGCTGACTGTCTCCGGGGTGCTCAACTCCCAGCGTATACGCAAAGGCGACCCGGTGGCTGCGGCCAGGTTGGCTGCTGATGTGACGTTAATTGTGGTGTTGCCGGCAGTCTTGGCAGAAATGGCCGCCGGTCGGTGCGGTGATGAACCCAAAGAGTGGGGCAAGTGTGTTGCACGCTCAACCGCGTTGTACGTTTCTGCTTTTGTACCAATCTGGCGGGACGTGGCCGCGTTCGGCTGGGGCCTGTTGGATGACGACGTGCACTCTTATGGCTTTCGTATTACCCCTGCTGAAAGTTACTTCGAGGGGTTGGCACGTGGGGCTGGCAGCGTGGTGGACGTTGCCGGGGGCGAAGGTAACAAAACCGATGTGAAAAATATTTGGCTGGGTAGTAGCTATTTGCTGGGTCTGCCAGGTTATCAAGTGTGGCGCACTATTGAAGGGTTGGATGCGTGGATGGGTGGGAATGCCGGCCCCGGCGCCGTGCTGCTTGGACCTCCGAGAAATTGAGTTTCTACCGTGCTTTTGATCGGGTAGTTAACAAGATCAGAAAAGGCGAAGTGAGCAGGAAAAGGCCAATTAGTAAGTTGAGCAACTTCGGTTCGGCTATCCCGGTGTATGCGATATACAACCCCACAGGGACCAATATAAGAGGGTACAGCCCTAAGTGCATGGCCCGTTCCAAACCAGTAAGTTCGGCGGGTTTCTTTAATCGTAATTTGAACATTGCCCTATCTCCGATGCTGTTCTATTGTGCTGATGTTACTTGCACGCAGCTGATTAGGGAATACTTAACATGAATTCAATGTTCTTAGATCGTCAGGAAATGGTCGAGCTTACCAATCGGACCCGGCGCGACGCACAGATTCGCGCGTTGCGGTACATGGGTATCGAGCACCGGACGCGACCGGATGGGTCATTAGTGGTGCTGCGTAGCCACCTTGAACAGGTGCTCGGGGGATCTGTGGGCGAGAAGAAATCCAAACCGAAAGAGATCGAGCCAGACTGGAGTGCGATCTAATTACTAATAACGTAAACTAAACGTAAAAAGCAAAAAGGCCAACTCCGTAGAATTGGCCTAAGTGCTTGATATTCTTGGCTCCCCGAACTGGGTTCGAACCAGTGACCTGCGGATTAACAGTCCGTCGCTCTACCGACTGAGCTATCGGGGAATTGAAAGAACAAAACTATAACACATAAAAACTTTTCTATGCAAACCCGCCTGGTTCTTGTTTAATTCTTTGCCAGACCGCATTGCGGTCCGGGCATGATGATACCCCATTGAACGATGAACGAGGGGCTACGCCCGGAGCGCGACCAGTGCTGTTCGAACTCACCTTTGATGCTTGCCTTTTGGTAAAGCGCAATAAGCTTGGGGGACCAGTACCCCTTCGCCTCGGGTGCATAAACAACCAGGGCACCGCAATTCAATGCGGTTTCGGGGTCGAGCCAGGGCGATTTGAAGTAGTCGGCACTAATGAAAACCTGGGTGTTGCGATGCAGGTTCAGGGCGATATTGCCGCCGAACCAGCGGTCGGACGCCACCAAGGGTACGGGTGTGTTTGGAACCTGCTGCTCCCATATGGCGTTAAGCTTGCCTGCCAGCTCTGGCCCGGCAAAGACAGACCGGGCATCGCGCCCGGTATATTCCGCAATAGGTCCACGCGCCAGGCCATATGTGATGGCCATGGCCAGTTGCATTGCAATGGCCAGAATCAGGGTGCGTTGCAGCCAGATCCGATCGTTGCCCTTTAGTTTCCAGAATGCATAGAAACCGAACAGCACGAAAAAAGTGGTGCCCCAGGAGGCGGTTAGGCTGGTTCCCAGGGCGGCCGAAATTAGAACTGTTAAAACGAATGGGCCCAGCCCCACCCAAATCAGGAATTGACGCGCCCCGGCATTAATCAGGCCGGCATAGGTTTGATCGGTAATCAGGTGAAGCGTTTCGATTGGCTTGCGGCGTTGCCAATACCAAAGAGCCCCCCAGAGCAGAAACATTGGGCTCAGGCGCGCCAGCTGGTCGAGCACGAACTCAAGAATGCTTTTCCAGGCTTGCGGGTAGCTATGGCTTTGCATTGAAGCGTCGGCATAGTGCAGCGGGGCGAAGTGATTACTTGCCAGCCACAGCAAGTGCGGTAGCAATACAACAAGGCATACCCCTGCACCCACCAAAAGACCTTTCTGAACGGATTTTCGGCGCAAGTCGCCATGAATAAGCATGAAAAGGAAGAAAGCACCAAACTGAACCAGCGCGCTGTATTTGGTTAGCATAGCCAGGCCGGCAACAAAACCCAGTGCAGCCCAGTTGACCAGCGAATTGAATTTCAATGCGCGGTAAAACAGCCAAATGCAGGCGGCAATTGACCAGAGTTGCGCTGTGTTGTGATTGAAGATGGTCGAGCGAAGCGAAAAGTACATCGTTACCGAGACCATGAGGGTGGCCAAAAGGGCGCGCCGGGGTGTGGTGATTTCACGGCCGAACAAATACACGAACACTAATGCAAGGGCCGACATAACCTGTCCGGCGAAGAACGAAACCCAGACTTCCCGGCCGAAAAGCTCAACGAATGCATACATGATCCAGGTGGGCAGGGGGGGGTGCTTTGCGTAGCCCCATTCCAGGCTCGACGCCCAAATGAGCCCTTCCATGCCGTCCAGGTATGGCGCGCGGTGGCTGGCCGCCGTGGCAATCGTCCAAAGCGCAATCATTCCCAAAAGGTAAATAATCAATATCAGCCAGGACGAAACCGACGAGGTGTTTGTTTTGGAAGCAAGCGTGCGGGAGGGGGTCGTGCTCATTTTTTTGACTGCTTTCGGGGTTGAGTAAACGGTTTGTAGAAGTTTAGCGGTATGATGGCTGCTTGTCCGCTTTTGGAAGCGAATCAGCTCAAATTATTGGAACATACGGAGCATACATGGGCGATAATGGTACTTATTACCGTAGCTTTGTCACACTATTGATTGTAGTGTCACTGGCGTTCGGTTGGCTGTTGCTGCCTTATTACAGCGCTATTTTTTGGGGGGCTGTCCTTGCGATCAGTTTTCTGCCGTTGCATCGACGCATCACTGAGCGGCTTCCGCGCTATCCGAATTTGTCGGCAATCATTACCTTGCTGATTTGCCTCGTTATCGTTATTTTGCCGCTGTTTGTCCTTATCAGTGCGCTGCTTCGGGAAGGGGCAATGATATACAGGCGTCTTGAAAGTGGGGAACTGAATCTGGGCCTGTACTATGAGCGCATCGTTGATGCGTTGCCGGCCTCAGTGCATCACCTGTTGCAAGAGCTTGGGCTGGCCGACATGTTCAGTGTCCAGGAAAAGCTGTCGGCGGGCGCGCTTGAAGGTAGCAAGTTTATTGCCGGCCAGGCGGTCAATATTGGCCAGAATACGGCCGGCGTACTGATTAGCCTGGGCATCATGCTGTACCTGCTGTTTTTCCTGCTGCGCGATGGCGCGCACCTGGCTCGTACGGTGAAGCTGCTGATGCCGCTGGGCGACGAGCATAAGAACATGCTGATTCAGAAATTCATCACGGTTGTTCGGGCAACGATTAAAGGCAATATCGTGGTTGCGGCAACCCAGGGCGCGTTAGGCGGTTTCATCTTCTGGGTTCTCGGAATCGAGGGGGCGCTGTTGTGGGGGGTCATTATGGCGTTTCTGTCGTTGCTGCCCGCGGTGGGAGCCGCCATTATCTGGTTTCCGGTTGCCGTATATTTCCTGGTAACAGGCGACTACGTTGACGCCACCATTCTTATTGCGTTTGGGGTGCTGGTGATTGGGCTTGTCGATAACATCCTGCGCCCGCTGCTGGTGGGTAAAGACACCAAAATGCCTGATTACGTTGTACTGGTTTCAACTTTGGGTGGCCTGGCGACGTTCGGGTTGAATGGCTTTGTAATCGGTCCGTTGCTGGCAGCATTGTTTATGTCGGTTTGGTCGCTTTTCCCTGCGGCAATCAAAGCACATCAGGGACATTAGTTAAAGATATTGGTGCGGGGGTCGTTAACCGTTTCAGTACCAATAAAATTATTGCGAATGAGTCATAAGTCATGAGTGAAAGCCAGAGCCCAATGGACCCGATTGACGATATCGATCCGGATGATCCTTACACGCTAAAGTCGCCGTTGGAAATTCAATCGGTATTGCGTAACATCAAACTGAACAAATCGCTGGTCCATATATTTGTCCTGGGCCAGGATGCCTCGGCCATTACGACAGTGCTGGATGTTGACTCAAAAGCCGATCGGTTGATTGTGGATGCTTTTAATGACGCGAACGTAACGCAACAGGTACAGCGTGCCCGCAAGTTAGTGGCCCAGGCCACGCTTGATCGCATTCATGTGAAGTTTGTATGTCCGCCGCTGGAGCCTTGTGAGTTTGAAGGCAAGCCCGCGCTCAAGGCGGTGATGCCCAAGGCGTTGTCGTATTTGCAGCGCCGGGACGCCTATCGAATTGAAACACCGGTTGCCAGCCCGGTTATGTGTACCATTACATCAAGCGAAGACAGTAAAGCGCATAAAGTTCATTTACCGCTTGCCGATATTAGTATCGGGGGCTTAGGGCTGTACGATGAACAGCAATTGCCCGAACACGCGATTGGCACAATTTATGAAGACTGCCAGATTGCGTTGCCCGAGGTAGGCAGCTTAACCGTGGCCTTGCGTATTCAGCATGTTACCGATCAAACGCTAACCAATGGCAAAACGCGTTTGCGTTTGGGGTGTGCATTTGTGAATCCTTCCAATTCGGCCGTTAATATGGTGCAGCGTTATGTTGGCCGGCTTGAACGTGAGTTATTGGCCAAGAAGCGTGGTTTTGTCTAGGCAGGTTTTGCTTTAGAACCTACAGCCAAAAAACGCTATAATCGCAGGCTTGAATCTTTCAGCCGATGTAGCTCAGTTGGTAGAGCAGCGCATTCGTAATGCGAAGGTCGGGGGTTCGACTCCTCTCATCGGCACCAAAATTCCCGGCTACATTCCCAGGTAAAGAATCCACCCGACTGCAAGCAATGTGCTTGCCAGTGTTACGGGCAGGCCGCCTCTTAAAAACTCGCCAAAACTGATTTTTACACCTTGCGCGCGGGCCTGTTCAACGACAATAATGCCGGCCAGGCTGCCGAACACAATCGCGTTCGAGGAAAAGCCCGTGCCCAGTGCAATAGCGGCACCCAGCGTTTCGGTTTGGGTTGCACCCGAGAGAAACGGGGCCAACAACATGACCGCAGGGCTGTTACCTACGATATTGCTTAAAACGCCGGAAATCAGCAACATGGGAACGGGCGCATAAAGGTCGATGCCTGCATTTTTAATGTCGCCCAATAGTGTCTGCGGAAGCCCGGTAGCGGCCATGGCGGCATTGACCACGAACAACCCCATAAGCAATAAAAGCAGATTGCCGTCAACGTGCACCAGCATGTCGCCTGATGATATTTTTCGGTTCAGCAACAGTATGCTTGCACCGGCCAGTGCAATAAGCATGTGGGGCCAGTCGGTAAAGATGAAAGCTGCGATCAGGGCGAGTGTGATGACGCCCGCTTTCACCGTTTCCATGGTATCCAGTGGCGCAGTTGAGGTGAGGGGGGGCTGTGTGCCTGATGCCACTGGAGGAGAGGCGGACTCAAGCACCCAGCGCCCGCGATAGCACACTACAAGTACCAGCCAGATTAAAAACAACCCAATGATCGAAGGTACCAGCGTAATGCTGGAGAAATCTGTGAACGAAATGTTCAGTGCTTGCGCAATAATCATATTTTGCGGGCTGCCGATCAGGGTAGCCGTGGACCCGACATTCGTGGCAAAACAAAATCCCAGCAGGAAAGGAACCGGATTCAGCTTGCGCGCCAGCGCAATGGCGCACAACACCGGTGTCATGGCTACGACAACCACATCATTTGTCAGCAATGCCGACAACACGCCGCCTACCGCAATCAACAAGCCCAGCAGGGCGTTGGGCCCAACTTTCAGGCTGCCGACTTTTCGAGCCGTCCAGTCGTAGAAGCCGCCCACGACAAACGCAGCCGATACGACCATCAGGCCGAACAGCAAGCCGATTGTATTGACGTCGATTGATGCCCATGCCTGTGTTGGTGTAATACGCCCGAATACGATCAACAACATGGCACCCACGAGCGCAGCACCGGTGCGATCAACCTGGAAACCGGGCAAGTGTCCCACGCCCATGGCGATGTAAACAAGAATAAACAGGGCGAGGGTTATATCCATGAATAAGTCCGGTGGTTTTTGAGTGCAGTGTAGCCAGGAAAATAGTGTTGCCGACGAATATTACCGTTGAAATGGGTGATATGTTACGTCTTTCATTGCGTGTTGATGTTCTGGTGGCATGGCGTTTGCTCCAGTGCGAGCACAATGTACCGATACAATACCCGCATGTGATTTCTACTTCTTGGTACCAGAAAGGGGGCTTGAATGGCTTACGACAGCAATAATATTTTTGCCAAAATTTTGCGTGGCGAGGCGCCCTGCGTGAGGGTGTATGAAGATGCGCAGACGCTGGTATTTATGGATTTGATGCCCCAGGCAGATGGCCATTTGCTGGTAATTCCGAAAGAGCCGGCGGAAACGCTGTTGGATGTATCTGAGGAGGGAGCCGAAGCATGCATCCGCGTGACACGGCGCATGGCGATTGCCGTGAAAAAGGCGTTGGATGTGGATGGGATTCACATTGCACAGTTGAATGGGGCTGCTGCAGGGCAAACGGTTCCGCATTGCCATTTTCATGTCATTCCGCATGAGAAAGGCGCCGCACTGCGCATGCATGCCGCTGAACCAGCGGCGCGCGAGGCATTGGAGGCGATGGCCGAACGTATACGGGCGCAACTGTAGGTCTCTGCGCCTTCGCAGGCGCATTGACTACCGAAACAGCACGGTTTCGTCCTGATTCAGATGAATGGTTGTCTTGCTGGGCGGTGTGTGTGCAATTACGCGTCCGGCACGAATCGAATAGTGCGTACGAACCTGGCGGCGCAAGGCATCGAAACCACTGGTTGCCGGCAAAATAACCAGGTTGGCGGCCTTGCCTTCCTGGACGCCATAGCTGGCAAGACCCAGTGTTGTGGCGCTGCGGGTGGTGATCAGGTCCAGGCCGTTGTCCAGCTCCTGGTAGCCCATCATTTGGGTCACATGCATGCCCATATGCAGTACTTGCAACATATTGGCGGTGCCCAGCGGATACCAGGGGTCGAACACATCGTCGTGACCGAAGCAGACATTCAGGCCTTCGGCCAGCAGTTCTTTGACCCGGGTAATGCCGCGGCGTTTGGGGTAGGTGTCGAACCGACCTTGCAGGTGGATGTTCACCAGCGGGTTCGCCACGAAATTAATGCCCGACATTTTCAGCAAGCGCATCAGGCGCGAGGTATAGGCACCGTTATAGCTGTGCATTGCGGTGGTGTGGCTGGCGGTAACCCTGGCACCCAGGCTTTCACGGTAAGCCAGCATGGCCAGGGTTTCCAGAAAGCGGGATTGTTCGTCGTCGATTTCGTCGCAATGCACGTCGATGGGCAGGTCGTACTTCATGGCCAATGCAACCGTTTTATGAAGCGACTCGACGCCCAGTTCGCGTGTGAACTCAAAATGAGGAATTGCGCCTACGACGTCGGCCCCCATGCGCAGAGCTTCTTCTAAAATGGCCTCGCCATTCGGGTAAGACAAAATCCCTTCTTGCGGGAAAGCAACAATTTGCAGGTCGATCCAGGGCGCCACTTCATTGCGCACTTCCAGCATCGCCTTCAAGGCCATCAGCGACGGGTCGGACACATCGATATGAGTTCGTATGTGTTGTACACCGTTGGCGATATGCCATTTCAGGGTGGTCCAGGCGCGGGTTTTAACGTCTTCCATGTTCAGCATGGACTTGCGTTCGGCCCAGCGTTCAATGCCCTCGAATAACGTGCCCGATTGATTCCAGTTGGGTTGCCCGGCTGTTTGCGTCGTGTCCAGATGAATATGGGGTTCCACAAATGGGGCGATGACCAATCCTTCCTCTGCGTCAATGCTGTCGGGCTGCCCGGCCTTTGGCAGGTTTTCTCCAGCAGGTGCAATGCGTTCAATTTTTGCGTCGGAAAGCGCAAGTTGCCACAAGCCTTCTTTTTGGGGTAGTCGTGCGTTGGTAATCAGCATGTTAAGCCCTCACTTTAGGCGTGTGTTTTCGAAATGACATTGATCGTTTGCAGGGAGTCACGCGAATAGAATCACAATGTTCAGCGCCAGGGCCAGTGTCCATACCAGGCTGCGAAGTGTTCCGTAGCCACCGATATAGCAGGCCAGATAGGCCAGGCGCGCAATAATCCAGGCACCCATCAGGCCGGCCAGCCAGCCCGGATCAACGTTCTGGTGTAGTGCGTACAGGCAGGCGGCGAAGAAAAACGGCAGGGCCTCGAAGGTGTTGCTTTGCGCCGCATTTGCGCGTGCGCGCCAGCCTTGCAATGCGGCCAGCCAGGGGCGTGGCTGTTCATTGTCAAAGCCCTTTGCGCCGGCCTTTGCGCACCCAGCCGCAATAACGGGCAGTAAAGCGGCAATTAGAAACAACCAGGTAATGGTGTGCATAGTGACTCCTTCGAACTAGAAATTAAGTAGGCCCAATACGGGGTTTGGCGCCGCGTGGCAATCCCAGGTCGCGCAGGTGCTCGCCCTGCATGACCTTGGTTTCGATGTCTTCCAGGCGAACGCGTCGGGTTTCCGGTAAATAAATAATGCTGATAATGAGCGATAGAAGGCAGACCACCATGAAAATGCCGATGGTGGTACTGAGCCCTATTGCCTTGATGACTGACAGGAAGGTGAATGCAATAGTGGCGTTGAACAGCCAACTGACCGATGAAGCAACCGCAATGCCGTTTTCACGGATGGCGCTGGGGAAAAGCTCGGACATCATCACATAGGGTAAAGGGCCTAGGCTGATGGCAAAGGCAATGATAAACAGGCATAAGCCAATTAAGCCGGCATAGGGCATGGTGTACAACGATGCCAGAACAACTAGCCCCAAGCCCAATGTCATCAGGGCCGAACCAAAAATCAACAGGGGTCTTCTTCCTGCGTTGTCGACCAGTTTCAAGGCAACAATCGTGGCCAGAAAATTAGCCAGTCCCAAACCGAACGTGGCAGCCAGCGAGGCAGAGCCGGGCGCAAACCCCAGTGTCTGGAAAAGGTGGGGCGCATAGTAAAGAATGGCATCAATACCGCTGAAGTTTTGCAGGATAAAAAGCGTACTGCAAAGTACCAGCACCGCAACGACACTGGTGCGGGTCTTTTTCGGGTTGGCGGCAGGGCGCGCCGCAGGCGCTGTATTGCCGGGTGTGTCAAGGCGCGGTTCCTGGCGGAGTATGTCCTGCCATTCTTGTTGCAAAGATAGAGCCTTGACAGCTTCATTGGCTTTGTCCATGCGTGACTTTGCGCTTAACCAGCGGGGGCTTTCGGGCAGGCTGAACAAAACCAGAAAGCCCAGCACGCCGGGGATAATGCCAACGCCCATAATGTGGAACCATGACCAGGACGACACGAACAGCAAGGCAACGGTGTAAGACAATAAAATGCCTGCCGTAATAGCCAATTGAAAAAGCGCGACAACGGCACCGCGTCTGTGAGCCGGTGTTGTTTCAGCCGCGTACATGGGCACGACCATGGACGACAGCCCGATCGACAGGCCTAAGGCAAGGCGTGCGCCTACCAGGATGCGGTAAGTGGGCTCGAAAAGAATAACCGCATACCCCAACAAGGTCAGACCCAGCGCCAGGCACATGACAGGGCGTCTGCCCCAGCGCGAAGACAAAGGTGCGGCAAGCATGGCGCCAGCAAAGCAGGCGATGACCAGCGTTGACACCAGGGTTTCCTGGGCACTGGTTGCCAGTTGAAAAATGACGGCCAGGCGTTCCAGCACTCCGGCAATGGAGGTGATGCCAAAACCGAACAAAATGCCGAAACAGCACACCAGGGCGGCAACGCGGTAGCTGGGATCCAAACCTTTCAAAGTACAGTCCTTTCTATTGGTTATTCCGCATAGACTTCAACGGTTCCTGACTTTACACTGTGCGACGCTGTCCGACCACCCCTGTCATTCTGGAGCATTCCCTTATGTCGAAGTCTGTTTCGCACGCTACCGAGCAACTTGCCATTGATGGTGGCCAACCTGTTCGAACTGAACCGTTGCCCTGGGAGTTTCCGGGTGCCGGGTGGATGGGTGAAGAGGAACATGAACTGGTGATGCGGGTCGTACAGGCGCACAGCCCGTTTCGTTTCTATGGGCCGCATGCTCAGCATATGGTTGATGTCTTCGAGAAAGAGTGGTGCGAGAAGTATGGGCACAAACATGCCTTGGGCGTGTCGTCCGGTACCGCCGGGTTAAGCATTGCAATGTCGGCATTGGGGCTTGGACCTGGCGATGAGGTGCTGGTGCCGGGATATTTATGGGTCAGTTGTGTTTCGGCCGTCGTGCGCTCGGGGGCGATTCCCCGTCTGGTTGATATCGACCAGACATTTTGTCTCGACCCGCACGACTTGCGAATGAAAATCGGGCCGCAAACGCGGGCCGTATTGTGTATACACATGAGCGGCGCGCCAGGACGAATTGATGAAATTGCGGCTATTTGCCAGGAGAATCACCTTGCGCTCATCGAGGATTGTGCACAGGCGGCGGGTGCCAGCTTCAAAGGCAAGGCCGTGGGTACGTTCGGGGATATTGGCGTGTTCAGTTTTCAGTTGAACAAGAATATGACGTCGGGCGAAGGCGGCATGGTTGTGACACAGCGCGATGATTTGTTCAAGCGAATTGTCGCGTTGCACGACCTGGGGTATCCGCGTACGCCGGCCGGGCGGCTCGATACGTCCGACCCGAATACGCAGCTTTGGGGCGTTGGCGCGCGTATGCCGGAACTTACCGGCGCTATGGCATTGGCGCAAATGCGCAAACTTGAAAAAATTACGGGCGCCATGCGCCAGACGAAATGGCGCATTCGGGAGGCACTGGAAGGCACCCCGGGGCTTGAGTTTCGCGATGTGCCCGACCCTGGCGGAGACTCCGGTCCATTCATGCTCATGATGTTACCCACGCAAGATCACGCGCAGCGCTTTGTCGATGCACTCAAAGCCGAAGGTATTCGTGGGCCGGAAGGCAGTCTGGCCTGCCTGACCATGCAAGACTGGGGCCTGCATTGGTATTCCAATATTCCCAGTTTGGTAAACAAGCGTTCGAACAGTGCCGACGGTTTTCCGTGGTCGCATCCCTTGAATGCATTTGCAGAAGAATACAGCTATATGCACGGCGCGTTGCCGGAATGCGATGCGCTGCACGCGCGCGGGGCATTGCTTACCATCGCTTCGGTTTTGCAGGATAAAGATATCGACGACATCATCTCGGCTGTCAGGAAAGTGTCCCGCGCGGTCTTAAGTTAAGTCGCGAAGTCGAGCGCCTGTAGAAAAGCAAGTCAATAAACCCAGGGGAGTTCAGGTGATTTATTTTGTCGCGTTGGTAGCCGGCCTTGCCGGTATTTTGTTTGGTTTCGACGAAGGAGTGATTGCGGGCGCGCTGTCATCCCTACGCGCCGAGTTTCAAATAACGGCGTTGGAAGAGGGCATCATGACCGCCGCCGTGCCGTTTGGGGCGCTGTTTGGTGCGCTGCTGGCAGGTTCGCTGGCCGAGCGTTTTGGCCGCCGACAAACCTTGCTGTTTGCGTCGGTTTTGTTCGTTATCGGTGCTTTTTGTGCCGGTCTGGCGCCAGGGGCGTGGGTTCTAACCGGTTGTCGCCTGATATTGGGGCTGGCGGTCGGCGTCGCGGCGATGGTGGCACCTTTATATATTTCTGAAAGTGCCCCCACGCGGCAACGCGGTATGCTGGTTTCGGTGTATCAACTTGCCATTACCATCGGTATTCTTGCTGCTTACCTGGTGAATTTCGCTTTCGACGACAAATGGCGCACCATGTTCATGCTGGGCGCTCTGCCCGGCATTGCCCTGTTTTTTGGCATGCTGGTTTTGAAAGACACGCCGCGTTGGTACGTTTTGAAGGGGCGTACTGAAGAGGCCCGCCGTGCATTAAAAAGCGTTCGCGGTGAGTCGGTAAATTCTCGTGAAATTGATTCGGAGCTCGAGCAGATCACGACGGCAGTCGATATGGGCAGTTCCGGTCGTTGGGCTGATTTGCTGGCGCCTGTTGTCCGGCCGGCTTTCGTGGTTGGGATCGGACTTTTTTTCTTGCAGCAGCTAAGTGGCATCAACGCCGTTATTTACTACGCGCCCACCGTCTTTCAAGAGGCCGGTTTTGATTCCGGTTCCACGCAATTGCTGGCAACCATAGGCGTCGGCGTGGTGAATGTGCTCATGACATTGGTTGGTATGTATCTGATCGATCGTATTGGCCGCCGTCGGCTTCTGTTTCTGGGGTTTGTAGGTACGGCGCTTGGTTTGGGCATGATCGCCGTTGGAGCGGCCACCGGAATGCAGTCGCTTGATATTCTTGCCGTTATCGGTATGGCCCTCTATATTGCCGCTTTTGCCGCCAGTATCGGTCCGTTGCCATGGGTCATGATGGCTGAAATCTTCCCGTCCCATGTGCGTGGCATGGCGATGGGCGTTACCTCGCTAACCAATTGGGGCTTTAATTTCCTGGTGGTGTTTTCGTTTCCGGTGCTTGTTTCGACATTGGGTTTGGGTGGGGTGTTCGGCATTTACGCATTGGTATGTGTTGCCGGCATCGCATTCACTTATCTGCGCATTCCCGAAACCAGTGGTGTTTCGTTGGAAGAGATAGAAAAGCATTTGCGGTCGGGGCGTCCGTTTCATATGTTGGGGCAGTTTGCGCCGCCGTGCTTATATACCGATGCACCCGAAATTACACCGGATCAGGCGCATGACATGCTGGCGCAACTTATTGAATTCAGTCCGTATCGCAATGACTTACGCCCGTTGATTAATCAGATCGGTAAAGTCGGTTATGCCAATGATCAGGTTCGTACAGCATTGCGCATTGTGCATGCCCGGGTGGGGTTGCAACCCGGGCAATCCCTTTCCCGGCGCGACATGGGGCACGAGCGCGAGACTTTCGTCGCATTCTTTGAGCATATCAGGTTTGCTTCGCCTTCCTTTTTGAAGTGGGTTGGAGAAACGCAAGCACACAACAAAGGAGACCCGCGTGGAGCGTGACTATGATTGCGACGTGTGTATTGTGGGAACAGGCGCGGGAGGCGGCATTCTTGCACATCAGCTGGCCAAGGCCGGGGTGAGTGTCTGGTCGCTTGAGCAGGGTCCGTCTCTGCAGGACGACTTCTTTAAGACCGTCATGCCGCCTGGAGCGGGCGCGACTTTTGGTATCGGGCCCAGTACTGTTTGGCCCGGCGACCCGCACGATAGTTTGTTTGTTCATCCGTTGTTCGCTGATGGCCAGCACGGCTCGACAGCGCGTCCCGAAGGGGGCTTTCAGCATTTCCAGGTATTGGCGGCTAATGGGCTGCAGAATCTTTGGAATGGTGTCAGTGTCCGGTTCTCCCGCGACGATTTCAAATACTGGCCAATTGAAGGTCAGTCACTTGATTCTCATTACAGTGCGGTCGAGAAGCTCATTACCGTATGCGGAACGCGCGAAGGGATTGACGCATTACCCGACGGCGAGTTCATCGAACCCAAGCCATTGCGTCCGGCAGATCACATGATCGTCGATGCGGTACAAAAATTAAACGATGGGTATTCCTACGCTATTCCCAACCGTAAAGCCATTAATACACGCCAGGGTATGGCAACCTCGTGTGTCTCTACCGGTATCTGCACTTCGGGTTGCCCGGTCGGGTCCGTTTACAAATTCACGGCACGGCTGTTGCCTGACATTGCCGGGCTGCCAAATTATCGTTTGGTTTCCAATGCAAAAGTACTGCGCGTGTTGCGCAGTAGTGAAAATCGCAATCAGGTTGATGAAGTAGAGTATCTCGACACAGAAACGCTTGAAAAGCACCGCGTACGCGCGCGCGTCGTTGTGCTGGCAACCGGTGCGGTTGAAACGCCACGTATTTTGTTCAACTCTGCAGATGCAACCGAGCCCGAGGGGCTGGGGAACCAGGGCGGCATGCTGGGGCGGGGCTTGCAGGACAATCCTAAAGTAGTGTTGTCCACCTCATTGCGGCGTCTTTGGGGCAAACAGCGTGACTACGACATTGGTTATGGCGATTTGCTTATCTTGATGTCGCGGGGCAGGCTGGCAGGTGGCGCCCAATTCCCCTTTATCGGCCATGCAATTCACGGCATACCCGATGTTCCTCATTATTTGGGGCAAATGAAATGGATGCCGCCGCGCCTGAAAGAGCGTGTCGCCAGGCATTTGTTCTATAGCTATGTAACGCTTGGCCTTTTTTGCGCTGGCGAGCGCAAGCTGGACAACAGGGTTCGGCTTGCGGATACAACCGATCGCTATGGTGTCCGACAGGTGGCCGTTGATTTCACCATGCCGGACGCGGTGCATGAGCAAATGGATGTCATGATGGCCTGGGGGCGGAAAATCCTGAAGTCGGCGTCTTCTACATTGATTTATGAAACGCGTGACAACAGCGGCACCGGTATTCATTATGCCGGTACCACTGCGATGTCGACGGATGCTTCGCAGGGCGTAGTCGACAGTCACTTGCGAGTGCACGGTTTCGACAATCTGTATGTTTGTGACGGCGGAGTGATACCGCATCTGCCGGATAAACACCTTACGTTGACCATTATGGCGTTTTCCCATCGTCTTGCCCAACGCCTGTCGTCGCAGTTCCAGGCGCTTGATGCACAAACAGGGCAGGCTGCCTGAGGGTACACACGCTTTATGAAAAGCTCCCCCGACATGATTTCGGTTTCCCCTCATATTGCTGCTTCACTGGCGCATGCTGAAACAGACCCGTTTGTTGACGAGGATTCAGGGCTGCAACAGGTTCAAGCGCTTCGATTGCAGTTGCTGAAAGCACAATATGCGCATTTGCGGCGCGCGGATCAGGCGCTGTTGATTGTGATTGCGGGTATCGACGGAGTGGGGAAAGGCCGCTGCATCAACTTGCTCAATGAGTGGATGGACGCGCGCTATGTGCATACACTGGCTTTTGGTGAGTCGCAAGCACCCGCGTCACTGATGCCGCCTTTGTGGCGTTATTGGCAATATATGCCGCCCAAGGGTACGACGGGAATTGTGTTCGGTTCCTGGTATCGGCCCTTGCTTGAGTTGTTGAAGAAAAAGCGGCCCGATTGGAAGCAGGTCGAGGCTGTTACGCGTGCCATTCGTGATTTTGAAACAACATTAAGCCGCAATGGGGTGCAGGTTGTGAAACTGTGGTTTCACATGTCCAAGCAAGCTCAGAAGGCCCATACAGACAGCTTGCTTGCCGACCCTGAAACCGCCTGGCAGGTCGAAACACTCGATTTGAAAGTAAGGAAAAAATTCGATCATGCGCGCCGAGCTGGTGCGCTGGCAATGAGTTTGACACACGAGCGACGTATGCCGTGGCAAATCGTACCATCGGCGCACGACGTGTACCGGGTCATCAGTACCGGGCAGGCTGTACTTAAAGGGTTGCGTAAACGGCAGGTCGCAGGTGGTTGGCGTCCTGCTTACGAGTTGGCTATAAGTGAATCTGCGCCGACCTCTGTTGTATCGTCATTGTCATTGGATGAAATTGATTTTTCAGCAAAGCTGAAAAAGGCCGACTATCAGGATCAGTTGCCTGCTCTGCAAGGCCGCCTCGCCCGCGCGCTGCGCGACCCGCGGTTCAGGAACCGATCGCTTGTGCTGGTGTTCGAAGGCCAGGACGCTGCCGGTAAAGGCGGTGCGATTCGCCGTATTACGGCGGCGCTCGATGCACGTCAATACCGCGCTATCCCCATCTCGGCGCCCTCCGAGGAAGAGCGGGCGCGGCCTTATTTGTGGCGTTTCTGGCGACGGTTGCCAAAGCCGGGACGTGTCGCCATTTTTGATCGCTCCTGGTACGGACGGGTCTTGGTCGAGCGGGTCGAGTCGTTGATAACGCAACCTCAGTGGGAACACGGTTACGACGAAATCAATCAGTTTGAAGAACAAATAGTCGATAACGGGGCCATTGTGATTAAATTCTGGCTTGCCATTACCAAAGAAGAACAATTGGAGCGCTTTCATGCGCGCAAGAAATCGCCTTTCAAGTTTTTCAAGATCACGCCCGAAGACTGGCGGAATCGGCGCAAATGGGATGCTTACTGGGTAGCCACGAATGAAATGTTGGCCCGAACGCATACCGCCCGCAGCCCCTGGCATCTTGTTTCTGCTAATGACAAGCACCATGCAAGGATCGAGGTGCTTGAAACGGTTTTGGCGCGCCTGGAAAGCGAATTGGGCCGGGCGGGTTAAGATGTTGTGCTTCGCCCATCGTTGACGTGGCCGGACTTAATGATATTGAGATTGGGGTAAGGGTTTCAGGATGAGTGTTGCTAAATTTGGCCTGCAGGTGTTTTTCGCGCTGCTGTTTTATGTTGGTTTGCAGCCCGCGTGGGCCGACATTCCGTCTCCCAGTGCCGACAAACCCACCCTGGTCACGGTTGACCTTAAGCTTGAAGATATTAACGATATCAAGCTCGGTTCCGGCACTTTCGACTTAACAGCGCAGTTCGGCATGCGCTGGCATGATCCGCGTCTGGCGTTCACGCCTGACGCAGGAAGAGCGGGGCCGCGTATCTGGATGGGGGCGCGGGCGGAGCAGCAATTGCAGCAGATCTGGCATCCGATTATCGACGTCAATGGCGAAAAGGGCTTGTCGGTTGCCCGGATTTACTCCCTCAGTATCTGGCCAGACGGGAGTGTGGAGTTACGTGAAAAATTTTCGGCAATGCCACGTTTCGACGGCGAATTGACGTGGTTTCCGTTTGGCCATTTGACATTAAGTTTAACGTTGACCAGTGCAGCCATGGATCGGCAGCAAATTGAATTTGAGTTGGGGGAACTGACGCCCAAAGATGACCTTGCCGCCGTGGATCGGGTCATTCATGGCAACTGGGTGCCCGAGGAAGTGCGTTGGAGTGTCAGTGAGCGAAACCGCATGGTGCATTCCAACCATTTATACCCTCAAATTGATCTTGATATCCGGGTGGAACATGATTTCCTTGACGGTGTTCACAAGGTTTTGCTGCCTTTGATTGTTATTGCCTTGGCGTCTTGGGGCTTGTTATGGCTCAACCCTACAGTTCAACCGGCTTTTTCTTCGCCCAGAATTGGAGGCACAACAACGCTGATACTGACGACAATTGCGATGAAATTCGTCTTGGGGCGCGAACTGCCGGTGGTGCATTATCTGACGCTGGCCGATGTGTTGTTTAATGTGACCATCGTTATGTTAACCATCGGTTTGCTGACGTCGTGCCTGGTTGTCGCGGTATTCACCGCGCGTGGTGCCGATGCCGCCCGGCCTTTGAATCGCGTCATAACGCAGTTGTACCCTTTGGCGTATGTCGGGTTGCTAGCTGTATCGATAGCTCTATTTGTTGAATGATGCCCGTTAGTTCTGTAAAGCGTTTTTGGGCAGGGTACTGCCTGGCGATTCTTGGTGCGATATTTTTCTCGGCCAAGGGTGTCGTGGTGAAAATGACCTATCTGTATGAAGGGGTCGATGCGGTCACCATCATCGGGTTTCGAATGCTCTTGTCGGGGCCCGTTTTTCTTGCGGTTGCGGTGTACCAGGCCAATAAGGCGCGTAAAGGATTGATCCCGCGCCTTACCGTGCGTCAGCGCTGGCAAATCGTGCTGTTGGGTTTCATTGGTTATTATTTGGCCAGTTTTCTTGCTTTCCTGGGATTGCAGACCATTTCCGCCGGTTTGGAGCGCGTCGTGCTCTACCTTTCACCGACTTTCGTCCTGCTGATCACTGCCCTGTATTTCAAGCGGCCGATTGCGTTGCGCCAATGGTTGGCATTGGCCTTGTCTTATGCGGGTGTCGTGTTTGTGTTTCTACACGATTTGTCTTTTTCCGGCCCGGCCGTGATTGTGGGCGCCGGGTTTGTGCTGGCGTCGGCACTGTCTTACTCGGTGTACTTGATCGGGTCGGCTGAAATCATCAAAGTCGTTGGGGCAACACGTCTTGTTGCCTACGCGATGTCGGTTTCGGCTGCGTTTACGATCGCACAGTTCTTTTGGGTTCACTCTTGGGAGGGCCTGCAGCAGCCTTGGCCGGTATATCAATTATCGCTGATCCATGCCACGCTCAATACGGTCGCGCCCACATTCATGATCATGTGGGCGGTTGCCAGAATCGGTGCACCGTTAACTTCGCAACTGGGGCTGATTGGACCTGTCTCGGTGCTGTTTCTGGCGGCCTGGTTTTTGGGTGAGCCGGTTACGGCCCTGCAGCTTGTTGGTACTGCTTTTGTGTTAACCGGCGTCATTGTGTTGGGTAGGGGAAAACGTTAACTTGCCATGTGCTCAAGACCACCACGACAGGGGGTTCTGCGTTAAAGCAACGCCGACAATATAGAAGAAAATCAATACAGCCACCACTGCGGCCAGTGCACGGGCCGTAGCGGTTTTGCCTTTCTTTATGGCCACCATGCCAACCGCAATATAGAAAACAACCCCAATAATCTTGGCCAGAATCCAGGTTTGGTGAAAACCGATCATGAAGGCCAGGGCCAGACCACAGACTAGAAGAATCGTATCGACGACATGCGGTGCGATGCGCACAAACGGGGCTTGCAGTCTGGGTGAGCGCATGACCGACCAGTACGCGCGGACAATGAAAAACACCAGGCTGACAACGGCGGCAGTAACGTGCAGGTGTTTCAGGATTGTATAAGAGAGCATGGCAGTATCAGGCTGGGGAATCATTTGAAATGAACCACTGGCCGTTTCCTTTTAAATTGAGTTGTTTGTCGTGGTGTCGGACAAGCGTGCTACGGTGTCCGACGCTGATTAAGACGGTATCCGGTATATGCTTGTGAATCAAGCGATACATGGCATCTTCCAGGCCTTCGTCCATTGCAGAAGTGGCTTCATCAAGGAAAGCAACGTGCGGGCGGGCCAGCATCAGGCGGCCGAACGCGAGCCTTTGTTGCTCACCCAAAGACAAAATCCGGCTCCAGTCGTTCACTTCGTCGAGCCGGTCAATCAAATGGCCCAGTTGAACTTGTTCCAGCACTGCGCGGGCATACGGGTCTTGATGCGTTGCCAGGGGAGCGACGGTGGTGGGGGTGTCGATCTGGTCATCCAGGTTGTGCGGTGCCGAACCGGAGCTGGCCAGAGCCGCTTCTTTTTGTTCCTCGCGGTCGATAAGCTGGCCCTCTTTGGTGCTTACTATTTGCGGATAATACAGCGCCTGGCGAAGTGATCCCAGGGGCAGGTACGGCTTTTGTGCAAGGAATAGCAGGTGGTCCTGAGGCCGCTCGACATCACCTTCACAGAAAGGCCACAGGCCGGCAATTGCGCGCAACAGCGTTGTTTTACCCGAGCCCGATGGTCCGCGAATAAGAAGCGTATTGCCTGGCTCAAGAGAAAAGCTCAACTGGTCGATCAGCAATCGGTTGTTGGGTGTGCGCACGGTAAGGTTGCGGATCGCCAGATGATTGACATGGTCATTCAGCGTGGGGCGCGGCAATTGTTGCGACTCGTCAATCGCCCGGTTGAAACCGGTTAGACGATCCAGGGTTGCGCGGTACGACGCGAACTCATCGTAGGCGTTGCGAAAAAATGAAAGATTGTCTTGCAAACGCCCGAATGCTTGTGCCGTTTGCATCAGGTCGCCCAGCGTAATTTGTTCGGAAAAGAAACGTTTGGCCTGAATAATGAACGGAAACACGACGGCTGCCTGCGTTACCGTGAAGTTAAAGCCCAGAAACTTCAGTGATCGATACACTATCGCCCAGGCATTGCTGATCACTTGTGCAAAGCGGCCGCGCAATAGCGCGCCTTCAACCTTTTCGCCGGCATAAAAGGCAATGCTTTCCGAATATTCGCGCAACCTGACCAGCGCATAACGATAGTCGGCGTTGAAGCGTTCGTTCAGGAAGTTCAGCATAATGAGCGGTCGGCCAATGCGAATGGCCAGCAGGGTGGCCACCAGCACATAAATGAAAACCACAAACACCATGGCGCGAGGTATTTCAAACCCAAACAAGTCCAGCGGCCCCGACAAGCCCCATAGAATAAGCGTAAAAGCAACCGTTGAAACCAATGCGTCAACCACGCCCATGGATAATGTCAGCGACGATTGTACGAATACCGTAATGTCCTGTTGAATGCGCTGGTCGGGGTTGTCCACACCTTTTTCCAGGTGTTGGGTGCGATAGTAAGATTGCCCGTCGAGCCAACGGTTCAACAACCGATTGTTCAGCCAGGTTCGCCAGTGAATTGAAAACGCCTGTTGAACATAATAATCGAGCAGCGACCGTAAAACGTGTACGGTAGCCAAAGCCGAAAACAGCCACATTGCCAGCCAGAACGCTGTCTCGTTCAAATCCTGCAGGGCGCTGTACATGGTGTTGTACCAGTTCGAAAACAGCACTTGCAACCGCACGCCGGCCAGCGTCAGGAACAGAATAAATGCAATGGTTAGAATGGGTTTCCAACTGCGTCGGGGCGAGAAGTAGCCACTCGATAGTTGCCAGAACTGGCGCCCCCATACCGTGCGCCGGGCCAGGAACCAGACTGTCAGGCCGAAGCATACCAACGTAACGGCATATACTTGTGAAAGCCATATGGCGCTGTTGATCAGTTCCTGCGTCCAGTTCATTTAGTTCACTCCGGCCTGCTGAGGTGTTGGCGGTTGATTTTTGTCTTGTAAAAAAAGCGGCCATAAAGCGATAATGGCCATCCAGTTTCAACAATTTTTAAAGGGTAGTCATGCCATACGTCACCATTACCACCACTTCAGGTTTGAACAATGTCCAGAAAAAACAACTGATTGAAAAATCAAGCGACGCCATTGTTCAGGTTTTGGGCTCCGCTTTGCCTTCAGTCCGCGTGATGTTACATGAATTGCCGGAAGGGCACTACATGGATGGCGGGCAGTGGGATGCGCCGGGTATTCTTTTTAATGTCGATATGATTGAAGGACGTACGGAAGAGCAGAAGGCCGAATTGCTGGCCGCATTCGGCAAGCTGGCCAATGAGATTACCGGCTATTCGCAAGACCAGATTCACGGTATTTTGCACGATATTCTGAAAACCAATATTCGTGTCAAGGGCGGTTTAACAGCCAAGCAGGCAGGGCGTTAAGCGCCAGGGTTGCCTGGTAACCGTTCGCGGTATTGAGCGTTGTGAATAAGAAACACCCCGCGCCAGTTTGGCAGCGGGGTGTTTTTTTAATGATTTAATAGCGGCCCAGATTTTCAATCGCGTCTACGACCATATTGGTGCCCACCGCCAGCAATAGAATGTCCGAAGCCACGCGCACGTATCGATAGCCATCCGGAGGGTCGCCCAGGCGGATGCGTAAGTTTTGATCTAGGTCATAGAACGTGATGTCAGGCTCGAGGGGGTAACCCAATCGCCATTGCTTTGCCTGACCTGGCGGCATGCAGCCGTTGTTTTTTTTGGCTAGCCCAGGGGGGCAGTGACCACGACGGAACATGTCATTGTAGTAATCCCCGGCGATCCGGCGGTGGTTGTCGCCGAAAAATGATATTTCGATCGCGGAACCGGAGCCACGATCCTCAGGGCTGCGTTCGTATCCTGGAGCGCGTTGGCTGTTATTACTCTTTTGCATTTTGTCAGGCGGCCCGTTACCGTTGCCCGGTCCTTTAGGGCCGGGCCCTTGAGCGGCAACAGTTGATGAGGCCAAAACCAAAGCAAGCGTCGCAAAATAATAAGCTGGTTTGGCAAGTTGCATAGTGAACTCCTTTCAGGTTTTAAACCGGGCGTCGTAATTAGTATCGCCCCAGGTTTTCAATGGCATCAACCACCAGATTGGTACCCACTGCCAACAGCAAGATGTCAGACGCAACACGCACGTAACGGTGTCCGTCGGGGGGCGGGCCCAAACGAATACGCAAGTGTCGATCCAGATCGTAATACGTAATGTCGGGGCCAAGCGGGTATCCCCTTCGCCATTTTTTTGCTTGCCCAGGTGGCATGCAGCCATTGCGTTTCATTGCCAGCCCGGGCGGGCAATGGCCGTAATAGTGTTCTTGGTAATAATCGCGCGCAAGCCTTCGATGTCGGTCACCGAAGAAAGATACATAAATATCGATTCCTGAGTAGTGGCGGTCATGGTAGTTTCGTCCACGGTCATAATGGCGATCGTGATGCCGCTTGTATCGTTCTGCTTGTCGATGTGCGCGTTTCTGGTGCTTGCCGCCATCCCAATGTTTGGCGGAATGGCCTTTGCCGTGATGCGGCCCTCGATGGTCTGGCCCTTTAGCCAGCGCCATCGAGGAAGCGATTGCCAGCGTTAACGCACTGATTACGGAGGTGGTTTTTGCAAATCGCATTGTTGAACCTCTTGTTATTAAGATGGTTCAAGTGTAGGAATTTTACGTATTACCTTGCGTTCCGATAATTATAAAAATGTTACTGCTGTTACGAGGTAATGCGTGTTGCAGCGCTGCGCGTGCCAAAGGCGAGTAAAAAGGTAAACGCCAAGGTTGGCAGTGCTGAGCCCAGGCCCGGCACCCAATGTCCTACACTGTGGTAGCACACAATACCTAATATCCAGATTGTTGCTGCCGACCAGTCGGCCCGTTTATTGTTGTCTGCAATCGCACCCGTTCCAATACCGTGGCGCCCCAGAATCACGCCGTAAAGGGGTACGAAAATAGAACTTAACATCAGTAGAAACGGTTCAAGCGTGTGAATGGGTAAAACCGTGGCGAACACCATGCTGATAACCGCCAGCGTCATGCCCCAGCGCCGGATACTCCATTTTGGCAACAAACTATGGGTTGATACCGAGCCGGAATACAGGTCACCGTAAGCGTTGTCGAGTTCGTCGATCATGATCAGGCCCAGTGCCACCAGCCCGCCTTGCGCCAGCAATAGCGCATTGACCAGTCCTGCATTGGGTTCTGCCACACTGACGATGACAACCCCAAGGCTGTAACACCAGATATTGGCAATGGCATAGCCCAGCCATGTCCCGCCCAGCGCCCCTTTTGTGCTGCGCCCGTGGCGGGCATAGTCGGCCACCAAAGGCAGCCAGGAAATGGGCATCGCAATAACCAGATCCATGGCTGAAAACAAGCCCATTTGCCCGTTGCCGGGCCGATTCCAAACCGCATCAAGACCTTGATCATTCAGCAAAACAAGGAACTGCCAGCTTAGCCACAACAAAGACAGAATGACCAGCGGCAGGGCAAATCGTGCGATGAGCTTGCGTACCAGCTTGATCATTGAACCTGCCAGCAGCGCCAATAGAATGAGTCCCCAAAAGAGGGTCACCACAATAACTCCCATGGTTCCGCCCAAGTCCAGTCCGAAGGCCTGGTTTGCGATTGCGGTGGTGCCTTCCCGCATGATGACCATTTCGAAAGTCGTCCAGCCCAGCAGCTGCACAATATTCAGAATGACGGGAAGACGGGCGAAATGACTGCCATAGGTTCGGTGTATCAAGCCGGCGCTGGACAACCCGCTACGGCAACCTGTTCGAGCGACCCAGGCCAGCAGGCCGGCGCCAATGATGGAGCCGCAGATAATCGCGATAACTGCGCTGCGGGTGCCCACCGATGGGACAAGATAAGCACCCACCTGCATGACCAGCAACCCCACCCCCAGGCTGAACCACAGCGAGGCGTGCTCATGCCAGCCAAACACGCGGTCTGATTCCGGGATGGGAGTAAGAGCTTGATTCTGGGAAGACGGAGAATTCATAACAGGCAACTTTCCAAAAAGGCAGGGGGCGAGCGCCCCGCCTGGAAAATTGCATGAGTGCGATTCAGGGCGAAGGTCGCTTTCCTGCGCGAGGATGATCTCAACAGGTTCTAAGGGACTCTCTCAGTCGCCTACGGTATATGACCGGACGACACCCCTAGCGATAACGTGGCAAATTGTACCGATTTCAGAGAAAAAAGAAAGGGTTTCTGAAAAAGGATCTAAACGTGCTTGATGATATTGAAACTCAGGCGATTTTGACTATCCCGCGAAACATCGTAGCTAAGTCGCTCATCGATGGCGTTGTCGGCATGGAACGTCAGAATGACGGGTTTGATTTGCTCGATTTCCGGTTCTGTAACGTAAACTGAGTTGCAAATGATAATTTCGTCGCCTTTCTGGCAGGTGCGGGCCGCCGCACCATTGAGGATGCAACACTGCGAACCTCGTTCGCCATAGATCACGTAGGTGCTGATACGGGCACCGGAATTTTTATTCCAGATGTCGACGAACTCCATAGGCAGGATTCCTGCTGCCTCACAGTGATCCGGATCCAGCGTGATGGATCCGTGATAATCGAGATCGGCTCCGGTGACGCGAATGCCGTGTAGCTTACCGGCGACAACTTTTCTCACTTTCATTCTCGGAAAAGACTAATTGGGTAGATATTGTAGTGCTTTTGAGCTTCTTTGCAGTAAGGAGGCGCTCTCATTGCATTTCGACGTTTTGGAAATCCATATCTACTATTTATATATTATTTAAATATAATAAAACACTAATATGATTAACATATATTTCCTTAATGCCGGAAGGTAATTCAATGTTCGCTTTGCAAGAAGCCTGGCGCGCTGGTTTATTAGGGCCTAGATATTGGCTACCGAATATCGTGGCAGGACTGATTGTTGGTGTCGTTGCCCTTCCGTTGGGAATGGCGTTTGCCATTGCCTCGGGAGCAAAGCCAGAACAAGGCTTGTATACCGCAATTGTTGCGGGCTTATGCGTGTCGGTCTTTGGTGGCAGCCGGGTACAGATTGCGGGGCCAACGGGGGCATTCATTGTTATTCTGGCCGATATCGTGGCGCGTTATGGCGTGGGCGGTTTGCAAATCGCCACGTTTATGGCGGGCCTCATCCTTGTTTTGTTTGCGCTTTTTCGTCTGGGAGTGTTGGTCCGTTACATTTCACCTCCCGTGATTATTGGTTTCACCGCAGGTATTGGTGTGATCATATGGGTGGGGCAATGGAAAGAGTTTTTTGGCTTGCCGGTACTACCCGAAGGCCATTTTCATCAGAAATTGTGGGTATTGCTCCAGTCGTTTTCAGACATAAACCCTGCCGTGACTGCGGTCGCGCTGGTGTCATTGGCACTGGTGGTTGTGCCCAAATGGCTGCCGTACCGGCTTGGCCGTATCCCGGGGCCATTGCTGGCTTTGGTTGTCATGACGCTATTACAGGCGGTTTCTGGCTTTGAATGGTTGCCAACGATCGGTTCGGCGTATGGCGATATTCCACGGGCACTTCCAGCTTTTCAAGGCCTGAGCTGGGAGTACGCACGATGGTTTGAGTTGTTGGGTCCGGCTGTGGCAATTGCCATGCTGGGCTCAATTGAGTCCTTGCTTTCAGCGTCGGTGGCTGACCGAATGGCAGGAACGCGTCATAACCCGAATAGTGAATTGTTTGGCCAGGGGTTGGCCAATATCTTTTCGCCACTTTTTGGTGGTTTTGCTGCAACGGGTGCCATCGCGCGCACTGCAACCAATATCCGCAGCGGCGGGTCAACCCCTGTCGCAGGCATCGTCCATGCAGTGACGCTGATTCTGATTGTGCTCGTTCTGGCGCCGTACGCCAGCCATGTTCCTCTTGCGACCCTGGCTGCCATATTGTTCGTCGTGGCGTGGAACATGAGCGAAGTACCGCACGCGCTGGCGCTCTTTCGTCGTGCACCGCGGTTCGATACGTTGACGTTGCTTATAACCTTCACTCTGACCGTGTTCGTGGATTTGATCGTTGCAGTGTGCGCCGGGGTCTTGTTATCGCGGCTACACCTCATCCCTTGGTTGAAAGCAAACAAAAATACAAATACTTAGTTATTCGTTTTTTACCGTATTGGTTGGTTGCGGTGGTTCGGTGGTGTAACTGACGCCGTGATCAGCCAGATAACCGCGAATCAGTTGCCTGACGACTTGCGACGGCGTGATGTCCTGGGCGGCGCAGAGTTGCTCGAATGCTTCTTTTTTTCGAGGGTCAATCAGCACCGTGAGCCGGGCCGTTTTGTTTTCCATGATGGTATGCCTGGTTACTTGAGCATCAGATATTCAGTGGGGTTGTCGGGGCAGGCCCCTATTCCGCACTCCAGGAAGGTGGAAGCAAGGTTGCCGATGATCATGAGCACGAACAGCCACATTATCAGACGCACAACGCCGTTAGGCGGTGTGTTTACAATCGTGCCGTTCAATGTCCGGTCGAGCATAAGCATAATTGCACAATAAGCAATAATGATCACGAATAGGATGAAGGCCCAGGTGTAAAAGTGCATGCCGAGAAAAGGGCTGCCGTAGCCGGTGTCGCCCGGTGCAATGTGCAATAGTGTCTGGCGACCAGAGGCGATTGCCCCGCCAATGGCCGACAAGATGGTAATGCCGTAATGCATGGCCGACGATCCGAAACGGGCATTCAGTAAAAAGCCGATGCCAACCAGCATGAAGGCCACGCGCTGGAGCAGGCAAAGCGGGCAAGGCAGTTCATGATAGGCAAATTGCCAAATAAAGGCAAAGGCCAGTACAGACGTGATTCCAATCAGGCCCAGCGTATTCAGAAAGCGGGGAAAAGTGAATGCGGCACTAACGTGATAATTGCTCATGGCAGCCTTAAAGTGAGATCGGCAGGGAGTCTGTCATGTGGTAATTGCACCACACGGCAAATATAACGAATGTTATAAACCAAGCCCACAGGCAAGCGCGCCGTTTGCCCCTGACGCCCAGCCAAGCAGCGATGGCGCCGGTTAGAAATGGCAAAACCATTATCATTTTGTGTCCCTTATTTTCAATGCCAAGTAATGTAACGGCATTTTGCAGTAGAAATGTATCAGGGTTTGCCGCAAGTTACGATTGCACAGCGGGAAACTCATCGTCGTTCATGAAAGCATAACGAATGGCATCAATCAAGCTGATGATGACCACCAAAGGAGGGAATATCCACAGGATGATCAAATAAATAATTCCCCAGCCGATCTGGCCCAGGTAAAAACGGTGGGCGCCCAGCCAGCCCAGGAAGATGGCCAGAATAATAGCCATTTTTCGCGTGCTGACGCCGCGCGTCAGTTTTTCGCCCTGCTGGCGAATGAGCCAAATGCTGATTGGGATCGTCAAAACCAGCGCAATGATAATTTTGGTGAAGTGGAGTCGAACAAATGTTTCGACTGCGTACCAGACATCGGCGAAGTTGTGGATAACCAGACCGGTCAAGTGGTTGAGCCAGCGCAACATTTGGGTACCGACGGTTTCGCCAAAGGTCAGTGCGACCAGGACGATCAGGAAGACTGCTATAGGGATTAGCGCTTTACGCAGCATAAATATCTCGATGTTTCAAATTTCCAATAGTGTTCATAGTTTAGCGGCTACGCGTTGCGATGGCGTTAATTTCCACAGACTCGTTACTTCCCGGGCTCGTGCTTCGTGCAAAGGGTCATGCGTGTTTTTGGTTTTCGCGTGCCCGGGTCGGGTGTCAAGGCGGTCGATCACCCGCAAACCGTGTTTTTCAGCCAATTGAGGTATGAAGTCTTGCGGGCGAAGTTTAACCAGCTCTGCCAGATTCGACATAACCAGCCACACCTGGCCGTTCGGGTTCAGGTGTTGTACTGCTTGCGAAAAAAACTTTTCAAGCATCGCGTTGTCCGGGTCATATACGGCGGTTTCGATTGGCGATGTGGGCCGTGCGGGTATCCAGGGCGGATTGCATACAATTAAATCGGCCAAGGGGTGTTGCGAAGGAAACAGGTCGGTTTGTTCCAGCCTGATTGCAGTTTGCACTCCCAAGCGCATAAAGTTTTCAGTTGCGCAAAGGATGGCATCTTCGTTTGTGTCGGTTGCAATAATTTTGGGGATGCCGCGCAGTGCCAAAATGGCAGCTATAACGCCACTGCCGGTTCCAATATCGAATGCCAGTCGTGTGTCCGGGGGCAACTCAGTTGTCTTGATCAGATTCAGATATTCCCCTCTGATGGGAGAGAAAACACCGTATCGGACGCTGATAGGTTCGGGCAGGGCCGGAATATCAACCCCTTTGTTTTGCCAGGCATAAGCGCTAAGCGCACCTTGAATCATTCGAAGCGGCACAAGAGTTTCTTTTGCCAGTGGTCCGAAGGCGATTTCACATGCATTTTTCAGTTCCGGAGCGCGCTTCAACTCAAGCGCGTAATCGGGTCCAACAGCGACAAGCAGGCGATTCAGAAGGCTGGCCTTCTGGGATTGAAACATGCGGTAGCGGTGGAAAGCCTCGGCGTCAATGGATGCCGGTGGCTGTTTGCGTTTCCTGTCGATGCGGCGCTTGAGCGCCGAGAGCAATTGAACACCATTATGGTAATCGCCCGTCCAGAGCAGATGGTTGCCCTGGGTGATCGATTGATAGGCCTTGTTGGCGGTACTGTCGTCGGAGACGGGGTGCAAGTATTTCGGCTTTATGGTTGGAAGGGGGCTGGGCATGATGCTGATTTACTGGGGAATACAGGCCTGGCGAACAGCGAATTCCCACTGGGCCATTTTTGTAGCGGCTTGGTCGCGTGTAATCGAGGGCGTGAAACAGGTATCAGTCTGCCATAGTTCGGCCAGTTCGTCGGTATGGCTGTATATCCCCGCCTCTAATCCAGCCAGCCATGCTGCTCCCAGGGCCGTCGTTTCGGTTACTGCCGGACGAATAACGGGGATACCCAATAAGTCGGCCTGAAACTGCATTAACAAGTCATTGCCGCTGGCTCCGCCGTCTGCACGCAATTCTGAAAGCGTAGCGCTTGCGTTTGCCTGGGCGTCACGATTCATCGCTTGCAGAAGTGCGGTGCTTTGGAATGCGATACTTTCCAGCGCTGCGCGTGCAATATGTGCCAGCGTGGTGCCGCGTGTCAGTCCCGTGATCATGCCTCGGGCATCGGGCTGCCAATAGGGCGCTCCCAGGCCGGAAAAAGCCGGCACGACAGTGACGCCACCGTTATCCGTAACGGTGGCGGCCAGCTTTTCGATATCCGCGCTGCGCTCGAACGCATGTAAACCGTCGCGCAACCATTGAACGACAGCGCCGCCTACAAAAACACTGCCTTCGGAGGCGTACCCGGCTGAGTCCAGCGTGGATTGTGCGTTGAGTGTGGTGATCAGCCCATTGGCCGACAGCTGAAATTCGCTACCTGCGTTCATCAGGGCAAAGCAGCCGGTGCCATAAGTGTTCTTGGCCATACCCGGTTTAAAGCATGCCTGGCCGAAAAGAGCGCTTTGCTGATCACCCGCCATGCCATTGATCGGGATTGCGCTGCCGAACCATTCAGGATCGGTAAAGCCAAATTTGCTTGCGCAGGGGCGAACTTCGGGGAGATATGAAGACTTGAGTTCGAACAGGTCGAGCAGGGTGTTGTCCCAGCGGTTTTCCCGGATGTTAAACAGCAAAGTGCGTGATGCATTGGTCTGGTCGGTGGCAAAACAGGCGCCTTTGGTCAAATTCCACAGTAACCATGAGTCGACTGTGCCCAACGCCAGGTGACCTTGATTGGCACATGCACGGGCAGCCGGAACATGATCCAGAATCCATTTGGCTTTGCCCGCCGAGAAATAAGCGTCGATACGCAAGCCGCTGCGCGACTGGACTATAGCTTCGTATCCCGATTCCACCAGATCCTCGCACAGCTTCTGTGATCGTCGATCCTGCCAAACCAGGGCCGGACACAATGGCTCGCCGGTTAATTTGTGCCAGGCCACCAGTGTTTCACGCTGATTGGCGATGCCGATGGCCACAATTTCATTGGCCGAAATACCGGCCCGCGCGATGACATTTTGTGCCGTTTCGAGTTGGGAGCGCCAAAGCACAAGCGCGTCATGTTCTACCAAACCAGGAGAGGGAAAGTTGGGCACAACTTCTTTTTGCGCTATTGCAATCAAATGTCCGCGAGTATCGAACAAGGCGCTTCGTGAGTTCGATGTGCCCTGGTCGAGCGCCAATAAATAAGATTTACTCATAATATAAAATTATTATCTTGTAAATGGGCTTTAAGGCCTAGTCCATCGGTGTGACATTGTGTTGTACATTTTGTTCTTCATAAAACAAAACTTAACAATTTGTTTTCCAAAAAACAGCATGCGTTTTTTTAAGTTATTGTTTTTATTGGTAAATGTAATTTAAAATTTTTATTTTCCCGGCGTTATCTTTCCTTTTGTTACTTTTTCGCAATATTATGAGCAATTGGAAAGAACTAGGATTTTTGGTTTAAGTTCATGTTTTATATGAAAAATAGCCTAATTTTTAAGTGACTTTTCATATGTTACTGGCTGTTTGTCATAATCTTGTCGAGATGTGTCCGTAAAATTCGAGCCAGCCCAATTGTCTCTACATATTTAAAGGAATATTAACGTGTCAGTTCAAACAAGCAACATTACGCAGGATATCCAGGAAGTCAACCTGTCGTATCTCATGCTGGCCCAACGTTTGTTACGCGATAATTTGGCAAGCGGTATGTTTCGGCTGGGCATTGGTAAAGATGCCGCTGACATTCTTTTACAGCTTTCACCAGCTCAATTGGTTCGTCTGGCAAGCTCAAGCTCACTGGTGTGTGGTTTCCGTCTGGACGACGCAGCCTTGCTTACTTCGTTAACGCGAGACGTGCTCGACGGTGTCTTGCAACAGGCGCATTCCACTATTTTGCTTTCGCGTCGTGCGGAAGTCGCAGCTTCCTGACGTAGCTGCTTTACTTGTTTCCGGAATATTGTCATGGCGATAAAAAGCGTTGCTAAAGAAGCTGAAGAAATCATGCTGGCTTCACAAATGGTCTCTCTGGGTGCCCGGCTGCAAGTGCTTCAGGCAGAAACTTCGCTCAGTTACGACAGGCTTGCGAAGCTTTACCGGGAGGTTAAAGGCTGTTCGCCACCGAAAGGGATGCTGCCGTTCTCGGTTGATTGGTTCATGACCTGGCTTCCAAATATTCATTCAAGCCTTTTTTACAATATTTATTCGTACATTCACGCGCATACGCCTTCGAAAAACGCTTACGCACTGATCGAGGCTTACAAGGTGTATCTGGAGCAGGCCGGTGCTGGTCGTGGTGGCGCTGACATCTCCGAGCCCTTGTTGAGTTTCACCCGAGCATGGATGCTGGTGCGTTTTTTTGAAAGTGGCTTGCTGCAATTGTCTCAATGTGAACGCTGCACAGGGAATTTTGTTGCTCATGCTCACGACCCTCAGAAAGGGTTTGTTTGTGCGATTTGCCGGCCCCCGCCGCGGGCAGGGAAAACACGTGTAAATCGCGCGCGTCGGAAGGTCGACGATCCGGTGGTAACGGCTTGAGTTTTCCTGTTTCTCTTTTTAGCCGCTGGATTTAGGTGTAAAAATGCCCGTTGACGGGCATTTTTACTTTTGGTGAATCAGGCGATGATAGTGCGCTCATAGGATTAATCAGAGGTTTGCCCGTGCTGATCTTTTTAGGTTTTATCATCGTTTTCGTGTCGGTTTTCGGCAGCTATGTCGGTCTGGGAGGCTACCTGGGAGCCCTCTATCAGCCGTTCGAGTTTGTCCTGATCGGTGGCGCGGCGCTGGGCGCCTATCTGGCGGCGAACAATATGCGCTCCATCAGGTTGCTGCTCAAGGCCATTCCGGGAATTTTTCGCCGCACGCCCTACGACAAGGCGCTGTACATGCAGTTGATGGCATTGCTTTTCGTATTGTTGAACAAAGCGCGTCGTGACGGCCTGATGACCATTGAGGCCGATATTGAAGAGCCGGATAAAAGCCCGATCTTTGCTGAATACCCGCGAATTTTGAAAGATCGTCATTTGGTTGAGTTCATCACCGACTATATGCGCCTGATGATCAGCGGCAATATGAGTCCCTTCGAAATTGAAACCCTGATGGACCAGGAACTGGATGCGCATCATCAGGAAGTCAGCGTTCCCTCGCGCGCCTTGTCGGTGGTTGCCGATGCGCTCCCAGCATTCGGGATCGTGGCGGCGGTGTTGGGGGTCATCAAAGCACTGGCTTCGGTTGACCAACCCCCGGCAGTATTGGCTGACCTGATATCCAAAGCCATGGTGGGCACGTTTTTGGGTATTTTGCTGGCCTATGGTTTTGTGGCACCGGCTGCTTCGGCCATGGAGCGACGCAATGAGGCATCGTTGAAAGTGCTTGAGTGCATTAAGGTTACGTTGCTGGCGTATATGAATGGTTACCCCCCGCAATTGGCCGTTGAGTTTGGTCGAAAGGTCCTGTTTTCCGACGAGCGTCCCTCCTTCCAGGAATTGGAAGAGCATGTGCGACAGGCACGCTCGGCTGGTCGTAAATAAAGCAGGGGGAACTTCATGAGTGATGCGCCGCGGATCGTTATACGTCGCAAGCGCCGTGAGCATCCCGCCCATCATGGGGGGGCGTGGAAAATAGCGTACGCCGATTATGTCACGGCGATGATGGCTTTTTTCCTGGTTATGTGGCTGGTTGCGCTCATTCCTCGCGAGAGCCTGGGGGAAATGGCCGAGTATTTTCGCATGCCGCTGATGGACGCCATTCGCGGCGGAGAGCAAATCAATGACAGCTCGTCGGTTATTCCCGGGCAGTCGCCCAGTGTCATTCCCAACAAGAACCCACTGCCGGCGCGGCCTGCGAATCAGGAGAGCGATCGGCGCGATACGCAACGGCTTCAGGATTTGAAAGCCCGGCTCGAGGAGCTGATTGATACCGACCCGGTCTTACGACAGTTTCGTCCTCAATTGTTGCTCGACATGACCCCTGAGGGGTTGCGCATTCAGATTGTTGATCAGCAGAATCGCCCTATGTTCCAAGTTGGCAGTGCGGTGGTCCAGCCCTATATGCGTATAATTTTGCGCGAACTTGGTCCGTTGTTTAACCATATTTCCAATTCAGTCACCATTTCCGGGCATACCGATGCACAGCAGTACGCTCGTGGCGAACGCTCGTACAGTAACTGGGAGTTGTCGGCAGATCGGGCCAACGCTGCGCGTCAGGAGTTGGTGGCCGGCGGCATGGAGGAAGGCAAGGTCAAGCGTATCCTTGGTTTGGCTTCAACTGTTAATTTAATTAAAGATGATCCCAATGCCGCCGTTAACCGTCGTATTAGCTTAGTAGTCTTGAATCAGCGAACTGAGCGTCGGATCGACCAGGAAAATGCCACAGGTAGTATCTCGGTTGATGCGCAAGGCAATGTTGCTGGGGCTGTTGAAAGTTCCATGGGGGCGATGGGTGCTGAACAAAGTGCAGAATCCGAATCGCTGGAAAGCAAACAAACGCGGTAATTAAGGATAGTTATGAGCGAGGGTGTCGACCTTAGCCAGTTCTACGACATGTTTTTCGATGAGGCAGATGAGCTCCTCGCCGAAATGGAGCAAACACTGCTTCAATTGGACATAGAACAGCCGGATATAGATCAGTTAAATGCGATTTTTCGGGCTGCACATTCAATTAAAGGTGGGGCGGGTACTTTTGGCTGTTTTGGTGAATTGGCCAATACCACGCATTTGCTCGAGAACCTGCTCGACGCCTTGCGCATGGGTGACATGGCCCTGCGTAAAGACATGATTGACCTTTTCCTGGAAACGAAAGACGTGTTATCTGATCAAGTGTCTGCATATCGCAACGGTGAGCGACCCGATGAACAGGCCTATGAGCGCATTTGTCAGCAATTGCAGCAATTGGCAATTGAAGAAAAAGGGGGGCAGGCAATCGATTTGCCTGATCCCAGTGCAGGCCAACCGTTGTCGCAGGGCGCCAGCGATGCCGGCGCGGTGCAAGTGCATGCCGAGCCCAATGCTACATCGCCGCAGGCGTTTTCGGTGCCATCCCCAACAGGTAGCTCAACAAACAACGCGGAACAGTCGGGCCCCCTGCATATTACATTGTCGCGTTTAAACGACAAAGATGCGGCTTCGTTGGAAGCCGAAATGGCGCTGATGGGGGCTATCTTGCATCGTGAGCGCCAGGGCGACAGCCTGCAATTATGGCTTGAAACCACAGAGGCGGCTGCTGATATCGAGGCAGTGTGTTGTTTTGTCATTGATGCCAGTCAGGTGAACGTTGATCACGAATCGATGCCTTCCGGTTCCATGAGCGCTACGCAGGAAGCGGCCCCTGAAGTCGATACTCAGCCTGTCGCGTCTGAACGCAGTATGCCGGCCAGCGCCAAAGAGGCACCGCTAGCCGACTCTCCCAGCGCTCAGCGCGACGCGGCGCGTGCTGCCTCCAAAGAGTCAACATTAAGGGTCGGGGTCGAAAAAGTCGATCAAATCATCAATCTGGTTGGCGAACTGGTCATTACCCAGGCCATGCTGGTTCAAACGGCGTCTACGCTCGATCCCGTCATACACGATCGACTGTTGAACGGCATCGAGCACCTGGAGCGTAATGCCAGAGACTTGCAGGAAGCGGTAATGTCAATTCGCATGATGCCCATGGATTACGTGTTCAGCCGATTTCCTCGTGTTGTCCGGGAATCGGCAGCCAAGTTGGGCAAGCAAATTCGTCTCACAACCAAAGGCCAGGCCACTGAACTCGATAAAAGCCTTATTGAACGCATTATCGACCCCTTGACGCACTTGGTACGCAACAGTATCGACCACGGCATCGAGGCGCCTGAAGTGCGGGTTGAGAACGGTAAGTCTGCAGAAGGCAATTTAACTTTGTCGGCCCAGCATCTGGGCGGGCAGATCGTCATCGAGGTGGCCGACGACGGCGGCGGCTTGAGCCGCGAGCGAATTTTGAAGAAGGCGGCTGAACGTGGCTTGCCGGTTAGCGAGAACACGCCCGACGAAGAGGTATGGCAACTGATTTTCGCCCCGGGTTTTTCCACTGCAGAAAAAGTCACAGAGATATCCGGCCGGGGCGTGGGCATGGATGTGGTGCGTCGTAATATTCAGGATATGGGCGGACATATCCAGCTTAGCTCAAGGCCGGGTAAAGGTACGACAACGCGAATCTTCCTGCCCCTGACGCTCGCGATCCTTGACGGCATGTCGGTTCAGGTCGGGCAGGAAATTTTTGTTTTGCCGCTCAGTCATGTTACCGAATCGCTGCAGCCGAACGCCGAGCAGATACATCAGATTTCACAGACAGAACAAGTATTGCACGTTCGAGGGGAATACCTACCGCTCGTCGCGCTGCACGACATCTTCAATGTCGAGGGAGCTCAAACAGATATCAATCAGTCGATTGCGGTTATTTTGCAGGCTGAGGAAAGCCGGTTCGCCCTGCTGGTCGATCATTTGGTTGGCCAGCAGCAGGTTGTTGTGAAAAACCTGGAGGCCAACTATCGGAAAATTCCCGGTATATCGGCTGCCACTATTCTGGGTGACGGCAGTGTCGCGCTTATTGTTGATGTGTTTGCGTTAATGCGTATGACGCGTAATAAAGGCGTTGCCTCCAGCCCCAATACGACTGTTATCGGAGAACATTATGCTTAATGACGCGCACAACAAAGCCGGCTCCACCGAGGGAGACGGCAAGGAATATCTGATTTTTACGCTAGCCAATCAGGAATATGGCATCGATATCCTCAAAGTCCAGGAGATCCGCGGATACGATGATCAAAGCGTAACCCGTATCGCCAACGTGCCTTCTTTTATCAAAGGCGTTACCAATCTGCGTGGTGTGATCGTGCCTATTGTCGACATGCGCATCAAATTCAATCTGGATAACGTTGAATATAACCAGCAAACTGTTGTGGTTATTCTGAATGTTGCCTCGCGCGTTGTCGGCGTGGTTGTTGATGGTGTTTCCGACGTTTTAATGCTGAACCCATCACAGACCAGCGCTGCACCACAGTTTGGTACTGCCTTTTCCACGGAGTACCTGACAGGCATCGGTACGGTCGGCGAACGCATGATTATTCTGGTTGATATTGAAAAACTCATGACCAGCAATGAAATGGCGCTGGTAGAGCAGGCAGTTACCTGACAAGCGGCATAAATTGACTACAACATCATTGTTTGCTCAACAGGCGCTTAGCGTGCTTGCCGTTGAGCCGGAAGAGTTTGAGCGTGCGGCCCGCATGCTGAAGACGCGCACGGGTATTTTGCTAGGTGAACACAAGCGTGAAATGGCGATCCGTACTTTGGGCATGCGGGCACGTCGGATGGGTGCGGCCAGTGTGGGGGCCTATTTATCGGTTTTGGCCCAAAGCCCGGATTCGACAGAATGGCACGACTTCGTGAATGCATTCACGATTAACCACACGGCTTTCTTTCGCGAGCAGCATCATTTTGAAATATTAAAGAAGTTTATCCGAACACGAAGCAAACCAATCTCGATTTGGTGCGCTGCAGCTTCAACGGGAGAGGAGCCTTATTCGCTTGCCATGACGTTACGTGAAGCGTTGCCGTCCGGGCAGGGACACTGCCGGATTTGGGCAACTGATATCGATACGCAGGCCATCGCGCGTGCAAGAAAAGGAGTGTTTACCCTTGAGCGGGTCAAGGATATTCCAGAGGTTTTGCTGAAAAAATACTTTTTGCGCGGTACGGCAGCGAAAGCCGGATTGGTCAGGGTCAAGCCCATTTTGCGAGATATGATCGATTTTGAATCGTTGAACCTGCTTGATCCCCGTTGGCCCGTTGACGGTAAGTTCGACGCAATATTTTGTCGCAACACCATGATTTACTTTGATCGCGACACGCAAAGCGCGTTACTCGACCGTTTCGCCCCCTTATTGAAGAAAGATGGTTTGTTGTTTGCCGGTCATTCGGAAAACTTCACCTATCTGACCAAGCGCTTCAAGTTGCAGGGCCAAACAGTTTATACAGCGGTGGGATAACGCAACGGTGGAGAAGTTTGAATGAAAAAGGTTGTTGAATGAGCAAGATTCGGGTTTTGTGTGTCGATGATTCTGCCTTGGTGCGCGGTTTGATGAAGGAGATCATCAACGGGCAACCCGATATGGAGGTCGTGGCGGTTGCGCCCGACCCGCTGGTGGCGCGCGACTTGATCAAGCAGCATAATCCCGATGTCCTTACGCTTGATGTCGAAATGCCGCGCATGGATGGGCTGGATTTTCTTGAGCGCTTGATGCGGCTGCGGCCCATGCCGGTGGTGATGGTGTCGTCGCTGACGCAACGCAATTCCGAGGTTACGATTCGCGCCCTTGAGCTAGGGGCAGTCGATTTTGTGACCAAACCCAAATTGGGGCTGCGCGACGGTTTGGTTGAATATAGCGATCTCATTGCCGAAAAGATTCGTGTTGCCGCGAAGTCGCGTCCCAAGCCACGTCCCGCGGCAGATAAGGGAGACGCACCGCGTCGTTTAAGTCCTGTATTTTCGACAACAGAAAAATTGATTGCGATCGGCGCCTCAACCGGCGGAACGGAAGCGATTCGGCAGGTGTTAATGCCGATGCCTGCGAACAGCCCGGCGATTCTTATTACGCAGCATATGCCGGCGGGGTTTACCCGGTCTTTTGTCCAGCGTCTGGATAATATTTGCGCAGTCAGCGTGCATGAAGCGCAAGACGGGGAGCGGATATTGCCGGGGCACGTTTATCTCGCCCCGGGCGGCGTTGCCCATATGAAACTGGCGCGCTCGGGGGCCAATTATGTTGTCCACCTGGAAGAAACTGAACCTGTGAATCGACACCGGCCTTCCGTCGATGTGTTGTTTCAGTCTGTGGCGGAAGTCGCGGGGAAAAATGCCGTGGGTGCGCTTTTAACCGGAATGGGCAAAGATGGGGCTCAGGGAATGCTGGCCATGAGGCAGGCCGGTGCCACCACCTTCGCGCAGGATGAAGCCAGTTGTGTTGTCTTTGGCATGCCTCGCGAAGCGCTGTTAATCGGGGCAACCGATCAGGCGGTGCCCTTGTTGAAAATGAGCGAGACATTGCTGAGCAGCGCGGGCGCCTACGGGCATCGGGTTTGATTTTTTTTATTGCATGTAGCGTATTCAATTTTTTGGGAGTGCAAAGTGGTACAGAAAAACATCAAGATTCTGGTGGTGGATGATTTTCCAACCATGCGCCGAATTATTCGTAATTTATTGAAAGATCTGGGTTTTGAGAATGTCGATGAGGCCGAAGACGGGCAGATGGGGCTCGATAAGGTTCGAGACAATAACTTCGATCTTATAGTGTCCGACTGGAACATGCCGAATATGGACGGTCTATCAATGTTGCAGGCTATTCGCGCCGACGAAAAGCTTGCCCATACGCCTGTGTTGATGGTGACTGCGGAAGCCAAGAAGGAGAATATTGTTGCGGCAGCCAAGGCGGGCGCAAACGGTTATGTGGTTAAACCCTTCACTGCCGCTGTGCTAGAGGAGAAAATCAACAAGATCTTTGACAAGCAGGGTGGGTAGGAGGCCGTATGTCGACAGAGAATAATCAGAGCAAGCCGGGCGCAGACGCGAATACGCCTGAGCTGATTCAGCAGGTGGCAAATGTAACGCGCATGTTGCGTGAAAGCATGCGCGAGCTAGGACTTGATCGCGCAATTACCGAAGCAGCCGACGCCATTCCCGATGCCCGCGATCGACTCGATTATGTGGCCCATAAAACCGAGCAGGCGGCCACGCGTGTTTTGAACGTTGCAGAAGAAATGCAGCCCGCCCAGGAAGAAATGCAAAAGCGTGCTGAAGTACTGGATCAGCGTTGGCAGTCCTGGTTCGACCAGCCGGCCGAGTTGGCGCAAGCCCGTGAACTGGTCGACGACACGCGGACATTGTTGCAAGATATTCCTGAAAAAACGAAAGTAGCGCAGCAGCAGATTCTTGAAATTATTATGGCGCAGGATTTTCAGGATCTTACTGGCCAGGTCATTTCGCGCATGCTGGGTGTGGTCAACGCCATCGAAACAGAACTGATTCAGGTATTGATCAGCCACTTGCCGGAGGAAGAGCGAGAGGCCAAACGCAAGGAAATTGATCAGCTGTTGAACGGCCCCCAGATCAAACCTGATGAAAAACCGGAAGTGGTTTCAAATCAGGATCAGGTCGATGATCTGTTGTCGAGTCTTGGATTCTAGCGCTCCCTTCTGGTTCAAGACTGTCATGCCGTCATCCGAGGTCGGTGGAATTAAGCGGTTTTATAGGCGTTACTTTGCCGATAGATAAAACAGAGCCGCCCATACAATGGGCCGTCATTTGTTTTATCTGTTAATTGCCGCAAGTAGTTTTCATCCATGGCTGAGGAAAGCGATCTCGAAAAAACCGAAGCCGCAACGCCCCGGCGCCTGGAAAAGGCGCGAGAAGACGGGCAGGTTGCGCGCTCGCGTGAGCTTAATACCCTGATGCTTTTGGCAGGCGGGGTGGCAGCGCTATGGTTTCTGGGGGCAGAGTTCTATCGTGTTCTACGTGGCGTGATCCGGTCTGGCATGGCTTTCGATGTGCGTGTGGGCACTGATGTGGGTGTCATGACCAGCCAGGCCGTCAATGCAGCCTGGGAAGCACTGGTAGTGCTGTTTCCCGTTTTTGGTGTGCTGGTCGTTCTGGCGGTTGTTTCCTCGGTTTCTTTGGGGGGCCTGCTGCTGTCCGGCAAGGCGCTGCAACCGAAATTCGAGCGTTTGAATCCCCTGAAAGGGGTAAAGCGCCTGTTTTCAGCACAAACGCTGGTCGAGCTATTCAAGACCATTGCGAAAGCCATCGTAATTGGGGGTATTGCATCGCTGGTGATTTGGTCTTATCAGGATCAAATGATTGCGCTGATGTACGCCCCGACAACGCAAGCGCTTGCAAGTGGCTTGCGTTTGGTTGCCTTGTGTTGTGCCCTGATTGTGGCGGCCTTGCTTCTGATTGTGTTTATCGATGTCCCATGGCAGTTGTTCAGTCACCATAAAAAATTGCGGATGAGCCGGCAAGACGTCAAGCAGGAACATAAAGAAAATGATGGAGACCCCCACGTAAAAGCACGGATTCGGCAACAGCAGCGGGCCATGGCACGCCGTCGCATGATGGCAGAGGTGCCCAAGGCAGATGTCATTGTGACTAATCCGACGCATTATGCCGTTGCTTTGAAATACGATGCGGGCGGCTCTGGTGCGCCGTGTGTTATTGCCAAGGGTTCGGGCCTGATTGCCGCACGTATCCGGGAGTTGGCTCAAGAGCACGGCGTTCCGCAACTGAGCGCGCCGCCGCTTGCTCGCGCTCTGCATGAACATGTTGAACTGGGCCAGGAAATTCCTGCTGATCTGTATAAAGCGGTAGCTGAGGTGCTGGCCTGGGTTTTCCAATTGCGAAGTTGGAACGAAGGGTTGGGCGCAGAGCCGCAGCATCCGTCCGATTTACCTGTTCCTGATGCGCTGGATCCGCTGGCCAATGGCGCCGCCCGAAGCACCTGATAAACATCTATGAATAATCTCATCGCCTTGTTCAAGCTCAACGGTTCACAGCATGCCCGATTCCTGGCCGGGCCCGTGCTGATCCTCATGGTTTTGTCCATGATGGTTTTACCGTTGCCGCCGGTGATTCTCGATCTGCTTTTCACTTTTAATATTTCAATGGCCATCATGGTGTTGTTGGTGGCCATGTTTACCAAGAAACCGCTTGATTTTGCTGCGTTCCCGGCTGTGCTGTTGTTTACAACACTGCTTCGGCTGGCCCTGAATGTGGCGTCCACCCGGGTGGTTTTGTTGAACGGTCATCAGGGCCCAGACTCCGCCGGGCAGGTGATCGAGGCTTTCGGGCATTTTCTGATCGGCGGCAATTTTGCCGTTGGTATCATTGTTTTCATTATCCTGGTCATCATCAATTTCATGGTGATCACAAAAGGCGCCGGCCGCATTGCAGAGGTGGGTGCGCGCTTTACGTTGGATGCAATGCCGGGTAAGCAAATGGCAATCGATGCGGATCTGAACGCGGGTCTGATTGGTGAAGAAGAAGCGCGTACCCGCCGTACCGAAGTGGCTCAGGAGTCGGAGTTTTATGGCTCCATGGATGGTGCGAGCAAATTTGTCCGGGGTGATGCGGTGGCCGGTTTGCTGATCATGGTGATCAATATCGTGGGTGGGCTGATTGTGGGTGTGGGCCAGCACGGCCTGTCATTTGCCGAGGCCGGTGAGGTATACACCATTCTGGCGATTGGTGATGGCCTGGTGGCGCAAATTCCAGCACTGGTGATTTCTACCGCGGCGGGTGTTGTGGTTTCTCGGGTGGCGACTAACGAGGATATCGGCCAACAGATGATTGGCCAGTTGCTGAACAACCCAACGGTGATGTTCATTACAGCCGGCATTCTGGGTGCGATGGGTTTGATTCCCAACATGCCGCACTTTGCTTTCCTGATGTTGTCCGCCGTGTTGGCGGGTAGCGGCTGGATGTTGTACAAGCGTCAACAGAAGGAGAAAGTGGCAGACCTTCCCGATCCGCAGGTGCAGCAGGCGGCCGCCGATGCCGCCGCTGCCGAGGCAAGTTGGGACGACGTGGCATTGGTGGATCCGTTGGGGCTTGAGGTGGGTTACCGGCTGATTTCCCTGGTTGATCACTCGCAGGGGGGGGAGTTGCTGCACCGGATACGCAGTTTGCGCAAAAAGTATGCGCAGGATGTCGGCTTTCTGCCACCCGTGGTGCATATTCGCGATAATCTCGAACTCAAGCCCAATGAGTACCGTATTTTGCTGTCGGGTGTGGAAGTAGGGCGTGGTGTTGCCATGACAGACCAATGGATGGCGATTGATCCGGGCGAAGTCGCCATGAAGCTCGAGGGCACCCCCACGACAGACCCGGCATTTGGCCTGCCTGCAGTCTGGATCGACGTGGCAATGCGTGAGCAGGCGCAAATTGCGGGCTACACGGTTGTTGATGCCAGCACGGTGATTGCCACGCATTTGAATCATTTAATGCACCGTCATGGTTCGCAGTTGCTTGGCAGGCAAGAGGTTCAGCAGTTGCTTGAGCACATCGGTCGTGACGCGCCCAAACTGGTTGAGGATCTTGTTCCCAAGACGATCAGCCTGACCTTGCTGCAGCGAACACTGCGTGGGTTGCTGGACGAAGAAGTGCCGATTCGAGATGCACGTACGATTGTTGAAAGCATTGTCGAAAATGCGCCTCGTTTGGCTGCGGCCAATACAACCGGCACAGGGCCTGACCCTGCGGAGTTGTTGCAACAGGTCCGAATTGCGTTGGGGCGTGCAATTACACAGCAATGGTTTCCAAGCGGTGACGAAATCCGTGTTATTGGTCTGGACCCCAAGCTCGAGCGCGTTTTGACCCAGGCTGTGACAAGCAGCGGCGCTTTGGAGCCGGGGCTGGCAGACACGCTGTTGCAGGAAGCCCAGCGCACTGTCAACCAACAAGAGGCAAACGGTGATCCTGCAGTATTGGTTGTGCCACCGGTACTGCGCTCAGCCTTGTCGCGCTTCTTGCGCCATCATTTCCCTCATATGGGGGTGTTGTCGAACTTTGAAATTCCCGAAGAGCGCATCTTGCGCGTCACTGCTGTGATCGGTGGAGGTAATACATGAACGTCAGCCGATTCTTCGGGATAACCAATCGTGAGGCAATGCGTCAAGTGCGCCTGGCCTTGGGGCCCGACGCCCTGATCATCTCCAATCGGCGAGTCAATGGGGGGGTTGAGATCCTTGCAACGGATGAAACCTCGCTATCGCCTGAGACCGTGCGTCGGATTGCCGACGATGAAGTCGCCAAAAGCAGCGCCGCGGGGCCGGTTACGATGCGCAGCCCAATTGCGCGCCAGTCGCCAGCCAAACCGGACATACAAGCGCCTGCAAGCCCCGCTGCTCTGACTATGCAGACGGCTATGCCGCCAATGGCGCCGGGCAGTGATGTCATGGGTGCCATTGGCGCGCTGCAAGGGGCTCTTGAGTCTCGTATCGACGAACTGATGTGGGGTAATCAACTGCGGCGCGTACCGCAGGCGGTTAGCTTGTTTCAGACGTTGCTGGGGTTCGGTTTCAGCACTGCGCTTGTTCGGGCAATGTTGAAGAGCCTGCCCGAGGGGCTTGGTGCGCGTGCGGCCTTGCAATGGGCGCGCGCTGAACTGGTGAAAAGTCTTCCGGTGCTGGAGGGAGAGGATGCCTTGTGGCGACCGGGCGCAGCCATTGCCCTGGTTGGGCCGACTGGGGTTGGAAAAACAACCACGGTTGCCAAGCTTGCCGCGCGCTGCGTTAAAAAATACGGTGCTGAGAATGTGGTGCTGCTCACCACCGATACCTATCGCATTGGCGCACATGAACAATTGAAGATTTATGGCCAGATGATGCATGTTGCCGTGCATGTGGTTCAGGATGCCGATGAGCTGCGACGCATTACTGCCGCGGCCGGGCCACACCAGATTATTATCATCGACAATGTGGGTATCAGTCAGCGTGACCGCTTTGTATCCGATCAAGCCGCTATGTTGTCGGCGGCGGGGCGCGAGGTCAGCCGGCTTCTGGTTTTGAATGCATCCAGTCACGGTGACACGCTTGACGAAGTGGCGCGCCGCTACACGCACGATGGTGGCAGCCCGTTGCGCGGAAGCATTATTACCAAAATCGATGAGGCCACGCGGCTGGGCGCGGTTCTGGATACCGTCATACGGTACCAATTACCTGTTTGTTATGTTTCTGATGGCCAGAAAGTGCCGCAGAACCTGGCGCATGTGACGGCCAATGATCTTGTCGACAAGGCCCTGGTGAAACATCAGCAAGCATCGGACTTGTATGCGCCATCCGAAGCCGACTTCGCCGCTTTGATATCCATGTCCGAGCAGGCACGTCCACGCGATGGCAGGCAAGAGCAAGTTAAAGAGCGTCGGGCGCTGTTGCCGAATTTACTTGCGGTTGCCCGGTCAAGCAAGGCGCCGCTCGAGGTAGACGAGATTGACCAGGCCGGTCGTTATATCGATGAAAACGTATTGGCCAGTGAAACTTACTCACTTTGGCGCGCCTATTTCAAGGGTGAAGCCGCCGACAGCATGGGGTCGCTGACGCAGCATTTTCTGGGTGTGGCGCGCAATGAGTTTGCCGAGAGTGCGGGCCATTATGTACTTGCCATACATGATCATGTTGGTTTGCGTGACGAGTCTGCCGCAGGTGCGGTGGGGCGGCTACGCGCGACGGTGTTGCTCAGCCAGTCCGGGGTGCCGTGGTGTTCACCTTATCAGCAGTTGACGTTGCCCGACGGCTGGCGCGCATCTGATGGTGAAACTGCTTTAAGGGCGCCTATTGGTTATGAAGCGTTGCAGAAACAAATGCACTGGGTCGCCGCAAACGTGCGTGACTTGCCGGCACTGCATCTTTTTGATGGTGCGACGATCTCGGTCTGGCAATCGGCTAGCGCGCAGGCGTTGCCGTGGCTTTGTGCATGCACGCGTACTACCCGGGTTGTTGAAGACGGCAGTGCCACTACAGTTGGTGCAGTCGTAAAAACCCTTGACTTCCATCCTGTCGGGGCCTTGGGCGCGCGCTATGAACGTGCAATGGTTCAGGGTGTTGAGCGCGGTCAATTGGTTGTTTGGGTCGCGACTCGGGAAGTGAGTCTTTTTTCACGTCAGAATGGATACACGCCTGTTCAACTGGTTGCTGTACGCGTTGTCGATCGTCGGGATGGAACCGTTTTGCGTGAGGCAACCGGGTTGGCCGACATTGCATCGCTGGCCATTCAGGCTGATGGATTGGCCCTGGCGTTGCTTGTTCATGCCGAACACAAGACCGCTTTGAAATTTGCCGCCCGCTGGTGGCCCATGCTGGCTCAACGTCAGTGGGCCGATGCCGTATCCCGGCGAGCCCTGACAGCAATGCAGGTTGGTCTGGCAACCTGGGATGCGTTTCAGTCGCCTGATGGACACACCCTGTTAAGTGCCATTCAGGCGCTAAGCGGGAAAGTGCAACCGAATCAGGCCGAAGCCGTTTCCGCCATGATGAAGTTGTTCACCTTGAAAGAGATGACGGCCTGAAAAGGCTTGAGGTATGAAAGGTTGTTTGGCGTTAACCGGCTTTCAAAGGCTTGAGCCGGGGAACATCAGCCGCAACGGCAGTTGCTTTCTTTTTCCCTGACGCATCGTAAACTGTGTTGGCGCCGCTGAGCGTTTGTAGTGTTGCCATCATCCGTTGCGTATTGGTAAGCAGTGCATTGATAATGGCGCCGTTTTGCTCATTCAGGCGTTGTGCCCGGCCGGATAAAACTCTTAGCTGTTCAATCGATGCAGAAAGCTCGGGCGTTTGGGCGGCGGCACGCAGGCCCTGAAGATTGTTCGGCAAATTCAGTGCTTCAAGCAGGGCGCCGCGCTGTTGTGTGGCCGAGTGTAGTTCTTGCGCCACGCCTTCTTTCAACGAGGTTGTTCGGTTCAGGTCGTCGGGCTGGCCGGTTTCCAGTATTTGTGCTTCTTCCTGCAGGATACTCAGGAACTGTTCCGTCAGTTTCAGTTCTTGTTTCAACTGGGATTGCAGTGGCTGAAACCGGGATTGGGAGTCTGTCATTGGTTAAAAGCCTTATTTAAAAAGCAGTGTGCGTGCCTTTAACGCACTGCTTATTTATTCAAGAGTTCCCTTGCACTTGCCAGCAGGCCGTCGGCAATGCGTTCAGGGTTGATTTTCAACTGGCCCGAAGCCAGCGCGTCTTTGATCTGTTGCACACGGGCCATGTCGATGTCGTTTTCGCCATTCTGTAAATTGGCCAACTGGCGCGCGGCCGGGCTGAGGTCGACAGCCGTCTTGCCACCGCTGTTGTTCTGGGCGGCCTGAGCAGGACCCTGGCGCGAGGGCGTCGCGGGGGTTACAGCTGCATTCTTGATGGATGGTGTGATTTTCACGACAGACTCCGGTAATTCTCGACTCCTGGCACATTGCCAAGCTTAGTATAGGGAATAACGGCCGCACCGTGCAAAACTTTAGGGTTGCCCATGATGTCTTTGATACTGGAAGTTACATGGGAATGAGAACGGTATGGGCATCAAGTATCGTGGCTGTAACAGTTTGTCCGGATGACGTTCTGACCTGAATATGGTCACCGGGTTCGCCATCTTCCATGGCTTTTCCTTCGCTGCGGGCCACGAACCCTACCCCGCGTACTTCCATATGCACCATTTGACCCCGCTCAATTGATAAAGGGCTGCGTATTGCCGAGGCTTTTATGGGTTTGCGCGCATTCAGTCGATAGCGTGTGATGTAACCAACAAGCTGCTCGGGCTCGACCAGGGTGCCTCGCGGTAAACGCAGGAGGTCTCCCTGTCGTTGTTCCAGGTCTTGCATGCTTAGCGTGGTGCCTGCCCGGACCGGTCGAGCAGTAATGTAGTAGCTGCCTTCGATACGAATGCTGGCCTGTGTGTAACTGACCCAGGGTTTCGGATCCAGGCAACGAATGCCCAGTGTAATGGTGGGTCGTAATGTTCTCCCGCGCCCTGGCATGAAAATCTCGAAGTGGTCGCACTTGGGTTGGTTTGAGATGTCTGGCGGTTCAATTCGGGCCTGTAGCGTACCGTTCCAGCTCGCGGCTTTGCTTTCCAGAAAAGCGAGCATCTGCTTCTGGAGATTCAATTGTTCGGGCGACGGGGAAGATGCCTGGGCAATGCCGTGAGTGAATGGCAGCAGCGCCAGCATCATGAACCCGAGCGAAACGATTACTTTGCGCATGACGGTATTGTAATGAGGGCCGTTTACATTCAATTCTGGAATTGGAGCATAAATGCCGCTTTATTTCCGGGTTTGTGTTGCGGGCCTGCCCACTACCATACAACCTGATCCAATATTGTGCACATGACGGCAGGTAATCAAGATGGTAGATCGTATCAGTAACGACTTAAGCTTTTTTCAGGACGCCATTCGTTTGCGCCAGCAGCGCCAGGAAGTGCTGAGCGCCAATATTGCCAATGCCGACACGCCCAATTATAAGGCGCGCGATTTCGATTTCACGAAAGCCTTGAAAGAGGCAATGGGTAGCGGCCCTTCGCGTTTGCCTGATACCTCGTTGGCCCTCACGTCCGAACGACATATTCCTGGCAAGGCACAATCGCCGGCGCGTGCGGAATTGCTATACCGACAGCCGGTTCAGCCAAGCCTGGATGGCAACACTGTTGACATGGATGTCGAGCGTGTTGCGTTTGCCGATAACACGATGCGTTATCAAACTGATCTCACCATTATTTCGCAAAGAATCAAGGGCCTGGTCGCTGCGTTGCAGCAGTAAATGATAGATGACCGCCCCGGTCGTATTAAAGGAGTCAGTCCATGTCGACTTTCAGTATTTTTCAAATTGCCGGTTCTGCCATGACGGCGCAGTCGCAGCGCATGAATGTGGCTGCCAGCAATTTGGCCAACGCCGATAGCGTGGCCGGGCCCAACGGACAGGCCTATAAAGCCCGCGAAGTTGTGTTCGAAATGACGCCGATGCCGGGGCAGGCCTATGCGGGTGCCGTAGGTGGCGTTCAGGTCGCAAATGTAGTTCAAAGCAACGCGCCTGCCCGCATGGAGTACCAACCCGATCATCCTTTGGCCGATGACCAGGGGTATGTCGAGATGCCGAACGTCGATGTCGTGGCGGAAACCGTCAACATGATTTCTGCTTCCCGTTCATATCAGGCCAATGTGGAAGTGGTGAATACGGCTAAAGCGATCATGAGCCGCACGCTTTCCATTGGGCAATAAGCTGCTATTGAAATTTTTCTGAATTTTTGGAGATCCGACCGTGACTACTGTCGATTCGAACACAACAGGCCAGGCTGTATCGGGTAGTTCCCTGGCGGCTTCCACTGCTGAGGCGGCTAAACGTGCAGAGGACATGAAGAACCAGTTCATGACCTTGTTGATTACCCAGATACGTAATCAGGATCCGCTGAATCCAATGGAGAATGCCGAGTTCACAACGCAACTGGCCCAGATGGAAACGGTGAATGGGATTACGCAACTGAACACAACGTTGCAGGCGCTGTCGGGCCAAATGGACATGACGCAATCGATGCAGGCGGCAACGCTCATTGGCAAAGAAGTACTGGTTACCGGCAACAAAATTTCCACTGGCAGTTCCCCGGACGACCCCAATACCAAGGTTGCAACGCCATTTGGTGTCGATCTTATTTCCCCGGCCGAGAAAGTGAAAGTCGCGATTCTCGACGGCAGTGGCAAGGTGGTGCGTAATGTGGAGCTGGGGCCGGTTAACCCCGGGGTGGTGTCGCTGGAGTGGGATGGTTTGAATGACGCCGGCGAGCCGGTGCCCGATGGTGCCTACACGCTTGATGTGTCGGGGGTTGGGGCGGATGGTTCTGCGGTTGGCGTCGAGGCCCTTACTTACGGGCAGGTATCCAGCATTGCCTATGCGTCCAACGGAGTTCGACTGGACTTGGGGTTAATGGGCTCGCGTTCTTTGTTCGACGTGCGCAAGATCATGTAAGGCTTTGTTTTTATTGTTCAAGTTTAGCCGTCCTGGCGTGAGGGTCCTGGCCAGCGGTGTTGAAAGTTACTTTTGAAAGGAAGACATAATGGGTTTCGGTCAGGGTTTAAGCGGTCTGAATGCCGCGGCACAGGAACTGGACGTGATTGGCAACAACATTGCCAACGCGGGCACGGTGGGTTTCAAGTCATCGTCGGTTACCTTTTCCGACGTGTACGCAAATTCCCAGGTTGGCCTGGGTGTGAAAGTGGCTGCGGTGAATCAGCGTTTCACTGTTGGAAGCATCAGCAATACGGGTAATTCGCTTGATATGGCGATTGACGGGGAAAAAGGGTTGTTCCGCACGGAGGATACGAACGGCAACGTGCTCTATACCCGAAATGGCCAGTTTTTTGCCGACAAAAATAATTTTATCGTCAATGCGCAGGGCCAGCGGCTCACCGGCTATGGTCTGGTTGGCGACGATGTACAGGCGCTGACGGTGCCGGTTGGAAATATCGCGCCCCAGCCAACGGCCGATATTACGACCAGCGCCACGATGGATGCGAATGCGCCGCCTGTTTATGAGGCAGATTCCCCCGAGGTGCTTGGTAGTGTTTGGATAGATACCGGGGCCGGAGGGACGTACGAAGAATATGAGTATCGCGTTGGGTCCACAGGGCAGATGACCTGGTTCAGCCCACCGGGCAGCGGCACGCAAGTCAGTATTCCAGATGGTACTTATTCGGCGGCTGACGATAATGCAGGTACTGATGCAACGCCAATTACCCTGGACACGACAACAGGACAAACCGTCGTCCCGTCGAATGTATTGGGTGAAAATGCAGATGTGGGGGTTGCTTATGAGGCGCCTATTATCGGTCATCCATTCAGCCTGACTGATCCCGAAAGTTATACGCATACGCTGCCGTTAACCGTTTACGACTCGGTCGGTAATTCACACCAAATGATCCAATATTTTGTGAAACGCCCGGGCGGTGGTGGCGACTCACCGTGGGATGTTTATTATGCGCTCGACGGTAATGTTGTGAATGAGGCGACGCCGCACGAAATTACCTATGACACGGCCGGTCGTTTGAGTACGGGTACGCTTGCCAATTTAACCATACCCAATCCCGGCGGCGCCAATACGCCTACCGATCCACTGGAACTGACTTTCGATTACACCGGTTCGACGCAGTATGGCGGGGATTTCGTTTATAACTTTACGCAAGATGGTTTCCCCACCGGTGAGTACGCCGGGTTATCCGTCGATACCGACGGCTCCGTTATCGCCAGCTATACCAATGGCGAGCTGCGTACGATTGGTTACGTCGCCCTGGCTAATTTCAACAACATGAACGGTCTTAAACCCATGGGGGATAACTCATGGGTGGAGACCGGTGCGTCGGGCCAACCGATTGTAGGCCGCCCCGGCACGAACGGCCTGGCCACCATCAAAGGGCAGGCGGTGGAAGAGTCGAACGTCGATATGAGCCAGGAACTGGTCAATATGATTATTGCCCAACGCTTCTACCAGGCGAATGCCCAAACCATCAAAACGCAGGATCAGATCGTTCAGAATCTGATCTCCATGCGTTAATAACAGGATCGCGTCATGGATCGAGTTGCCTACATTGCGGCGGGTGGCGCCGCGCAGGTACTGGAGCAGCAATCGGTGCTCAGCAACAATATGGCCAACGTCAATACGTCCGGGTTCCGGGCGCAGTTGGCCAATTTCCGGGCTGTCCCTTTTGAGGCCCAACAGGGTGAGTTGCCGACCCGGGTTGGAACGGTTGCTTCCACGCCGGGTAGTCGGCTTACGCAAGGCACCATGACAGAAACCGGTCACGCGCTTGACCTGGCCATTACCGGTGAAGGATGGTTCGCTGTTCAAACCCCCGATGGCCAGGAGGCGTACACGCGGGCAGGCGATTTTGCCGTCAATGCGCAGGGTTTGCTGGTGGGGCAAACTGGTATGCCGGTGCTGAACAATGATGGGCAGCCGATTCAGGTTCCGGATCGCGGCAGTGTCACGTTTTCCAGCGACGGCTTTATTACGGCTTTGGGCGCAGGCGACAACCCGGCCGATATACAGGTGATTGGCCAGTTGAAAATGGTTAATCCGCCGGTTGAAAACCTGGAGCGCGGTGACGACGGCCTTTTTCGATTCAATCCCGGCGAAGGCGTGGTGGCGGCACCGGCCGACCCCAACGTGCGCATGATCTCCGGCTTTATTGAAAAAAGTAATGTGAGTGCGGCTGAAACCATGGTCGGCATGATTGAAAACGGTCGTATGTTCGAGATGCAAATGAAAGCGATACAAGACGCCGATCGCAATGCCGAGCGCGCCAATTCAATCTTGTCGTCGAACGGCTAAGTCAACGACCAACCTAATAGTGAACGCAGCCGGGCTGCATGACAAAGGAATAGAAAATGATTCGATCACTCTGGATTGCCAAAACAGGTTTGGAATCGCAGCAAACCAATATGGATGTCATTTCCAACAACCTGGCCAACGTCAACACATCGGGTTTCAAGCGCAGTCGCGCCGTGTTTGAAGATCTGATGTATCAAACAATTCGACAGCCTGGCGCACAGGTGGGGGCTGCCAACCAGTTGCCCTCCGGTCTGCAAATTGGTACGGGTGTGCGTACCGTGGCCACCGAACGCATTCATACACAAGGTAATTTGCGCGAAACAGGCAACCCGCTGGACATTGCGATCCAGGGGCGAGGTTTCGTCCAGGTCGAAATGCCCGACGGTACCTTCGCCTATACGCGCGACGGCAGTCTTCAGGTCGATCAGAACGGGCAACTGGTTACCGCCGGCGGCTATCCGGTTCAGCCTCCGATCAATATTCCGGACAACGCCCTGAACGTCACCATTGAGCGTGACGGTACGGTGTCGGTAACCCAGCCGGGGGCGGTCGGCATCAATGTGGAAGTGGGTCAATTGCAATTGAGCACATTTATCAACCCGACCGGATTGCAGAGTATGGGTGAGAATCTGTACGCCGAGACAGACGCGTCCGGGCCGGCCAATTTTGCGCAGCCGGGTCTGGATGGTGCCGGACTTGTTCTGCAGAACTATGTTGAAACGTCGAATGTGAATGTGGCTGAGGAATTGGTCAACATGATTACCACCCAGCGCAGTTATGAAATGAACAGTAAGGCAATTCAGACATCCGATCAAATGTTGTCACGTTTGACGCAGCTGTAATTTTTTGAACGGATTGTGTTGGGAATGAAAAAGCAAGTGCGTTTCTGGATGGTCGGCTTGGCTGCTATGGCATTGCACGGGTGTGCGATGATTCCGCCCGAGCCGATTGTGACAGGCCCGTTAACGGCACCGCCGCCTCCGATGACAACGGCTGCGCCTGAGGCCAACGGGGCGATCTACCAGCCGACGGCCTATGGGAATTATCCTTTGTTCGAGGATCGTCGCCCGCGTAATGTGGGTGATATTGTCACCATCGTCATCCAGGAAAACACCAATGCTGCCAAGCGTGTTTCAACGGAAAGCAGTCGTTCGGGTAGCGCCGGCCTGGGCATGAATACCGTACCCGACTTTTTCCCGCCAGGCCTGGGGCCGCAGCAGAATTTTGACATGAATGGTAATAACGTTGCCGACGGGAGTGGGGCCAGCGAGGCCAACAACACTTTCACCGGCACGTTGACGACAACGGTGGTAGGCGTGTTGCCCAATGGCAATTTGCAGGTGGCCGGCGATAAGCAGATCGCCATTAATCGGGGTTCGGAGCATATTCGCTTTTCTGGCGTGGTCGATCCCCGTTCTATTACCGGCGACGGTACGGTTCCATCGACGCGCGTTGCTGATGCACGCATCGAGTTTCGCAGCAAAGGTCGCATGGATGAAGTCCAAACCATGGGCTGGCTGCAACGGTTTTTCCTGAATATTTCGCCGTTCTGACAAGGATGACAAAAGTGTTGAATAAACATCGCCGCGCAAAGTCGGGTATTAGCTTGAAGGGCGGATTGGCCTGGCTGCTGCTCGTGCTTTTGTTTTTTGGCGTGGCGCCCTCCGCCTATGCTGAGCGTATCAAGGATCTGGCGTCTATCCAGGGCGTGCGTGAAAACCAATTGATTGGGTATGGTTTGGTGGTCGGGCTCGATGGCAGTGGCGATCAGGTGCGTCAATCTCCTTTCACGCAGCAGAGTCTTACCAATATGTTGTCGCAGTTGGGGGTTACGTTGCCGCAGGGCACCAACATGCAATTGCGTAATGTGGCGGCGGTCATGGTCACGGGGCGTCTGCCCGCGTTTACCCGTCCCGGGCAAACGATCGACGTCGTGGTGTCGTCGATGGGGAACGCCAAAAGCCTGCGTGGCGGCACTTTGCTGATGACGCCTTTGAAAGGGTCCAATGGTCAGGTTTATGCGCTTGCCCAAGGCAATCTTCTGGTAGGTGGGGCGGGCGCTCAGGCAGGGGGTTCCAGCGTACAGATCAATCAACTCAATGGCGGAACGATTCCCGACGGGGCGATTGTAGAGCGGTCTGTTCCTACTACCTATATTCGCGACGGTTTCATTAACCTGGAAATGAATACAACCGACTTTGGTATTGCGCAGAATGTTTCCGCAGCGTTGAACAAAAAATTTGGCCCAGGCACGGCCTCGGTGCTTGATGGGCGCTTGGTCCAGTTGCGCGGTCCGCTAGATCCGTCACGACAGGCCGCATTTTTGTCGGATGTTGAGAACGTGCAGGTGAGCCTGCCGCCGGTTCGTGCCAAAGTCATTATCAACGCGCGTACCGGCTCGGTCGTGATGAATCGCACCGTTACCATCGACGAAGCGGCTGTCGCGTATGGCAATTTGTCGGTCTCGATTAATCGTCAGGAGCAAGTCAATCAACCGGATACGCCCTTTGCCGGCGGTGAGACCGTGGTTACCGAGAATACCGAAATCGCATTGAGAACGGACACCGGCACAATCAAGCGCGTACAAACCAGCGCCAATCTGGCGGATGTCGTACAGGCGCTGAATGCGTTAGGCGCGACCCCGCAGGATTTGTTGTCGATTCTTCAAACACTGAAAAGTGCTGGTGCGTTGCGCGCCGATCTGGAAATTATTTAACGGGCGGCATCCATGACTGCAGCGTCTTATTTCTTACCTCGTCCAGATGCTGGTAGCAGCGCAATGGATTTCAATTACCTGAATCGTTTGGGCTATACCGCCCGAAACTCCAACGGGCAAGACCCGGCAGCTCAGAAAGAGATCGCCAAGCAGTTTGAAGCGCTTTTCCTGCAGCAGATCCTGAAGCAGGCCAGGGCAGGCGATGTGGGTTTGGAAGGATTGCTCGAAAGCGATCAAACGCGTCTGGCGCAAAGCATGGCCGACGAGCAAATGGCCTCCAATCTGGCTGAGGCGGGTACCGGCCTTGCGCAAGCGCTGCTCGACCAAATGCGAGGGATCAGTGACGTACAAACCGATCCCCGACTTCCTGCCGACCGGGGATTACAATCTTTTTCCATCCAGGGGCCGACTTCCGCGCGCAAGGAGGTTGCCGACTCCATTTCCGAGTTGCTTGACATGCTGGCCAATTCCCCGGTGGTTGAATCCGGGCGCCGTACCGGTGAGGCATTGTTAACGGCCATTCGTGGTGCGCCCGGTCATATCGACCAGTTTGTGGCGAAAATGGGTGATGCTGCTCGTCATGCAGCACAGGAGTCAGGTATTCCGGCCAAGCTGATTTTGAGTCAAGCCGCGCTTGAGTCGGGGTGGGGACGGCGCGAAATCAAAATGGAAGATGGTTCAAACAGTTACAACCTGTTTGGCATCAAGGCAACTGCCGGCTGGGATGGCAAGGTTGCAAATATCGTTACTACGGAGTTTGTGGATGGCAAGCCCCAGAAAATGGTACAGGCGTTTCGCGCTTACGACTCTTATGCCGATTCGTTCGCGGATTATGCCCGCTTGATCAGTCAGAATGAGCGCTATCAGGCCGTTCTTACGGCGCCCAGCGCAGAGGCTGCGGCTGTGAGCGTACATGAGGCGGGCTACGCAACCGATCCCAACTACTCCCAGAAGCTGATTTCCATCATGGGTTATCTGGATGACCGCCTGGATTCTTTCATGGTAAGAGGGCCATCCGCCAATCCTGCCGAGCAGGGGTAAATATTCCGTGACGCCTGCCGTAAACCAGTTATGTTCGATTCTTGCCGTTAATTGTTTGGAAACACTATGAACTTATCGAATTTGGGCCTCTCCGGCATTCAGGCTGCACAAAATCGGCTGCAAACAGCCGGCCACAATATTAATAACGCTGCAACCGAAGGCTATAACCGCCAGTCAGTGAAGGTTTCCACTGCCGGGGCGCAGGCAACCGGCGCCGGCTATGTGGGCCTGGGGGTTCAGGTTGATACGATTGAACGGGCCTATAACAATTTTCTTTATCGGCAATTGGTCGACTCCCAGAGCAAGGGCGCGGAACTGGGTGCATACGGCACCGAAATTACGCAAGTCAATAACATTATGGCCGACCGCACCGTGGGTATCTCGCCTGCACTGCAAAAGTTTTTTGACGGCATCCAGGCTGTTGCGTCTTCACCGGCCGATCCGGCGGCACGCCAGGAACTGTTGGGCCGTGCTTCCAGCCTGGTAGGGCAACTGAATGATACCAATGCATTTTTGAATGATCAGCGCAGCAATATCAATACCCAGGTTGATACGGTTGTGCGCCAGATCAACAGTTACGTGGAACGAGTCCACGACTTGAACAATCGCATCGTTACCGCCAAAGCCGCCGGCTCGGGGCATGCACCGAACGATTTGCTCGACCAGCGAGATCAGACAGTGGCTGAACTGAGTGAATTGGTCGGCGTGGAAGTCATCGAACAGGGTGACCGCGTTGGCTTGTCCATTGGCCGCGGCCAGGTATTGCTCAGCTCCGACACAATGTACCCCTTGCAGTCCGGTCCGTCGGCAGACGACCCGAGCCGTAGTGTCGTCAGTTACGCGATGCCGGCGGGTAACGGCACTGTCATGACGGAAATCGGCGACCAGTATATTCGTGGTGGCAAGTTGGGGGGTTTATTGCAATATCGCTCACAGACGCTTGATGCGGTCCAGAACGATTTGGGTCGTCTTGCTGCCGGGCTGGCCATGACGGTCAACGCGCAGCATGAGCAGGGGTTTGACCAGGCGGGGCGCCCAGGCGAAGCCTTTTTCACGTTACCCGACCCGTCGGTAAGTGCGTCGGAAGGAAATCAGGGCAACGGTGAATTTTCAGCTTCTTTTGTCAACGCCAATGACTTGACTGCAAGCGATTATCAAATCAGCTACAACGGTGCCAGTTATTCCATTGTTCGCCAGCCTGATGGTTCTTTGATGTACGAGGGCAACTCATTTCCCGTGACTGTCGACGGCATTGAAATGGATTTTTCCGGCACAGCAATGGCTGGCGACCGCTGGACAATGACACCCACGCGTGATGCCGCCTCCGATATCAAATTGAATATCTCCAATCCGGCCTCTATTGCAGCGGCCGGCACTGACGCTGGTGACAGTGACAACGCGAATGCGTTGAAACTGGCGCAGTTGCAAACCGAGAAGGTGCTGGGTAACGGCACCATGAGTCTGAACGAATCATTCTCGCAAATTGTAAATACCGTTGGGGTGCAGACACAGCAAAACCAAACCGCCCAGAAAGCTCAGGATACGTTAATCCAGCAAAACTTCTCGGCTCAGCAGGCGTTGTCCGGTGTCAACCTGAATGAAGAGTACGTAAATCTCGAGCGCTATCAAGAGCAGTTTCGTGCCGCCTCAAGGCTGATTGATGTCAGCTCGACGTTGTTTGATACGTTGCTGGGCTTACGTCAATAACTTGTATTTGAATATTCTGCTGTGAAGGGGTAACGCGATGCGTATCAGTTCTAACTTGTTTTTCGAGACCGGCCTGCGAACGATTAATTTACAGCAAGCCGACCTTATGCATCTTTACCAGCAGGTGGGAACCGGGCGTCGCATGATTACGCCGGCCGACGATCCGTTGGCCGCCGCCCAAACAATCAATATTGCGCAATCCCAGTCGTTGAACGAGCGTTATACAGAAAATCGCCAGGTTGCCAAAACACAGTTGGGCATGCAGGAAAACACGCTTGATTCCGCTTCTACTTTGCTTCAGGGTATCAAAACCCGTTTGGTCGAAGCCGGCAACGGCACTTTGTCGGACGCCGACCGCGGGGTTTTGGCTAACGTGTTGCAAAATGCCAAAGACAATTTGCTGGGTCTGGCCAATGCCACCGACGGCAATGGGCAATATCTCTTTTCAGGTTATTCGGGCAGTCGGCCACCCTTCATCGCCGACTCGTTTGGCGCAGTGAGCTATCAGGGCGATGAAGGGCGTCGCCTTATTCAGATCGATCAAACGCGTCAGTTGGATTCGGCTGATACCGGGTCGGCTATCTTTACCAAAGCGGCACCCGGCGCGCGGGATTACATTACGCACGCGGCCACAGGTAATGAGGGTACCGCAATTATCGGCAAACCCGTTATTGGTGATCCGAAGGGCCAGTATGTGGGTGCAAAGTTCGAACTTTCATTCACTGAGGCAGGCGACGGCTCAATGGAGTACAGCGTTACCGTTCGCGATGCAGGCGGTTACGTTCTTTCCGGCCCCAGCGTGCCAACGGCTTACGATGAATCAACCGAAACATTGGCATTGCCAGGTGGAGTTCAGGTTGGTTTTTCAGGCATGCCTGCCGATGGCGATGCCTTCAGTGTTGAACCGGTCTTTGTCACAGATCCTTTTATTTCGGCGCAACAGACGGCAGCCGGGACAGAAGGCACAGCGGTCTTGGGTAAGCCGGGTATAACGGACCCGGCCGGTGAATACATGGGCAAGCAGGTCGACGTCGCGTTTCAGGATAATGCGGGTACGCTTCAGTATCAGCTTACCGTTGACGGCACGACGGGTCCCTGGGTTGACTATACTGATCCGGGTCCGGGTGGTGTGTTGGATTTGGGGGGCGGGCTTGAGGTGGCCTTTGAAGGGGTGCCCAACGACGGTTACGCTTTTTCCGTGGAACCGGTTGAGCCTTCCACCGACTTGAACGTCTTTAATGCGCTCGATGACATTATTGCGTCCCTGAAGACTCCCGTCGAGGGTGATCCTGCAGCGAATGCCAACTATCAGAATGTACTTGCTTCAGCGATGCAGCGCCTTGATGTCAATTTCGACCAGGTTCAAACGGTTATTTCATCGGTAGGAACCCGTTTGAATGAAATTGATGCCATCGATGCCAACAGCGGCGTTCGCGAGTTAAGTTATGCGCAAGATCTTCAGCGTCTTGAAGAAGTTGACCATTACGAGGCCATCTCACAACTGCAGTTACGTAGTGCCGCGCTTGACGCAGCCCTCATGGCATTCAAAAAGATCCAGGCAACCAGTATGTTTAATTTACAAGGTTGATATTAATTGACAAGACTTGGCTTGTGTCGGCGCAGGCACGTTTCGGATCGATTCAAGACTTTTTTGCTGGCCGGCGTTTTCACGGTGCTGGCGGGGTGTGCCACCAGTGGCCGCTCCTTCAATGAAATGGCCCTCTCGGAGTTTGTGCCGGGACAAACAACCTACAGGCAGGCGGTGCGTCTTCTGGGGGCGGAACCGATTAATACGTATTCTCAGTTGAATGGCGTCATGCTGGCACAGTGGGAGCATAAAATAACGGTGCTGACCGATGCCGCTTATTATCGGCGCAATTTAATATTAAGATTCAGCCCCGACGGGCGCTTCGAAGCGGTGGTCGAGAGCAATAACGTGCTGCCATCGCCTAAGTCTGCCAGTGATACAAACCGATATGCCCAGATGCCGTCGGCACCCAGCCCTGTGCGCCAGCCGAATCCCGAGCTGGAACAGGCCGTGTCGTCGCAGGCGGTAAGCTACCCCTTGAAAGTCAATTAAAGCGCAATCCTTAAAGCGCACCCATCAGCCGGCCCATTGCGCCGATTCCCTCGTCGAAAAGCCGTCGTAGGAAGGGGGATGTGTGGGGTAAAACAACCCAAAGCAATATGATGCCCACTAACAGGCTAATGGGAAAACCCACCGCGAAAACCGACAGTTGCTGCGCAGTTCTGTTCAGGATACCCAGTGCCAGGCTGATTGTGAGTAAAACAATAATCAATGGCAAGGCAAGAAGCATCCCCGCAATCATGACCTGAGCGCTCCATTCAAACAGCACGCTAAGGCCGTCAATATTGATTCCCGCATTTTGAATAGGAAGAATATCGAAGCTTCTGATGAAGCCTGCCAGCATCAGGAGGTGGCCGTTCAGGGCAATAAAAAGCAGCATGGCGATCATATTCATCAGGCGCGCCAGTACGGCAGTGTTCGCACCGGTTGCCGGATCGAAGAACGAGGCGAAAGACAAGCCCATTTGAAGACCAATGAATTCGCCGGCCGTTTGTACTGCCGCGAACACGATTCGCATCACAAGTGCCAGCAAAATCCCGATTAGAATTTGCTGTAGAAGGATAAACAGGCCTTCGAACGAGGCTGGCGAGATGGCTGGCATTGGGGGCAGGGTCGGCGCAATCACGATTGCGGTGAAAGCGGCCAGCCCCACTTTCGCCCGATTGGGAATGGCGGATTCGCCCAACAGCGGGACGGCACCGATAAAAGCAAGCAGTCGGGCAAACGGCCAGACAAACGCGTTGATCCAGCCGTAGAGTTGAGTCAGGTCGACGGAGATCATGGCCGTTCGTTAGCTGGCCAATGTAGGCAATGAAAGCAGCAATTGCCTGATGTAATCCACCATGGTGCCAATCAGCCAGGGTCCCATTAGTGCCAGCGTGACACCAATTGCCAGCAACTTGGGAATAAATGACAGTGTCATTTCGTTAATTTGCGTTGCGGCCTGGAAAATACTAATGATCAAACCTACGGCCAATGTAATGAGCAAGACAGGCCCGGCCAGAAAGAATGCCACTTTTAGCGCTGTGTAGGTCATCGACATGACGGTTTCAGGGGTCATGGGACGAATCCTCCGTATCAGTAAAAGCTGCGGGCAAGTGAACCCAGCAGCAAGTGCCAGCCATCGGCCAGCACAAATAGCATGAGCTTGAACGGCAATGAAATGGTAACCGGAGGCACCATCATCATCCCCAGCGCCATCAGCACGCTGGCAACGACAAGGTCAATAATCAAAAAAGGGATGAAGATGGTGAAGCCGATTTGAAATGCTGTTTTGAGTTCGCTGGTGACGAAAGCCGGTACCAGCACGCGCAACGGAACATCTTCGGGCGTTTGAAATTCGCCGGCATTAGACATGTTGGCAAACAGGGCGAGATCGGTTTCGCGCGTATGATGGAGCATAAATGCGTGAAACGGGGCCGCACCTTCTTGCAGCGCGGCTTCGAATGAAATTTCACCCTGGCTCAATGGAAGATAAGCCGTTGTATAAACTTCATCGAGCACCGGAGACATGGCGAAAATGGTTAGAAACAGGGCTAAGCCAATGAGCACCGAGTTGGGGGGGGAGGCGCCGGTGCCCATCGCGTTTCGAAGCAGGCTAAGAACGATAATAATACGTGTAAAGCCGGTCATCATGAGCAGCATGGCCGGCAGAAACGACAGCATGGTGAGCAACAACAGCGTCTGCAGGCTCAGCGAGTAGGTTTGTTCGCCGTTCGGCCCGGGCGTGGTCGTGAAGGCAGGCAAGGTGGCCTGCGCAATCGCATCTTGACACATCAGTGCGATTGTCAGCAGCAGGCCGATAAGAGCAAAGCGTTTTATGTAGGGACAGGCGCCGGACAGACGGTTCATGACAGCGGGTATTTATGTGTCGGATGGGGCTGAATCAAGCATTGCTTTATTTTTTTCCAGCGTATGCAACAGGGTAATATTTTGCGGGGTAATGCCAATGACCAGGCGGGCGTCTTCGACCTCGACAATGGAGATGAAGCTGCGTCCCCCCAGGCTTTGAGACCCGACAACCCGGATTGATGCGGGTTTACCGCGCGTTTTCAGCAAGCCTGTACGGCGCGCAACCCATGCCCCGCCCAATATAAGCGCGAGAATGAAAAGCAGGGCAACAATGGGTTGAAGGATCTCGGGGGCTTGCATGGTTACCGACGGCTATTGAGCCTGTGCAGCCGGTCTGATGGCGTGATGATGTCGGTGAGGCGAATACCGTATTTGTCGTCAACCACAACCACTTCGCCCTGGGCAATGAGATAGCCGTTCACAAATATATCCATGGGTTCGCCCGCCAGACCGTCCAGCTCGACAATAGAGCCTTGCCCCAGTTGAAGAATGTTCTTGATGGTTAATTTTGTGCGCCCCAACTCGACGGTCAGTTGAACGGGGATATCCATAATCATGTCGATATCACTGCTCACGCTGGTGGGTTCGCCTGAAAGCGGCTGGAAAACCTGTTCGGCAGCCAGACGTGCACGATTTGCGTCGCCACTATCTTCGGCGGTGTTTGTCTGCGCCTGCTGGGGTTCGGATTTTGCCTGGTCTTGCGCCGGTGCGTTTTCGCCCGCCTCGTCGGTTTGTGATTGTGTTGCGGCGGTTTGTTCGGCGAGTGCAGCTGCCCAGTCATCCATATCGTTGTTCAGGCCATCGGCCTGTGTACCCTGGTTGCCCGCAGCTTGCTCTGATAGCGCAGCCGCCCAATCGGTGTCCATTTCCTCAGGGGTCTCCTGGGTATTTTCCTGGTTTGGGTCTTTATCGGGATCTTGAGTCGGATCAGTCATGGTGAGTAGCTCGAGTAAATTCAGTTTTTGTCGGGGCCAATGTTTTTTCTACCCGCAAAGCGTAGTGATGGTTATGAGTGCCGTAACCACACTCAAGTATGGGTACGCCACCTACGTGGGCAACAATATTTGGAAGCAGGTCAAGTGGCAAAATATCGTTGACTTTCATGCGCACCAAACCGCCTACCGTTGTGTCGATGTGTCCGAACTCTGCAACAAGCTCGACTTGCGCGCTGCGAACCTCACCTGAAAGTTGTTGCATCCAGCGTTGGTCCGTTGATTCCAGTGCAGTATCTTGAAGCGGGCGCGACAGTACGTCGCGAACCGGTTCGATCATGGAGTAGGGGATGCAGATGTTCAGGTGCCCGCCAGAGGCGCCAATTTCGATCTGGAAAGAGCAAACCACAACAATTTCGTTGCCGCTTGTGATGCTGGCGAACTTGGTATACATCTCTGAGCGGATGTACTCCAGTTCCAGTGGGTAGATACTTTCCCAGCAGCTGCGGTAGCAATCAAGCGTTACGTTTACCAGGCGGCTGATGATGCGTTGTTCGGTTGTCGTGAAATCCCGTCCCTCGACCCGTGTGTTGTAACGTCCGTGTCCGCCGAACATACTGTCGATAATCAGAAACACGAGATTGGGGTCGAAGGTAAACAGCGCAGTACCCCGCAATGGCTTCATGGCAACCATGTTCAGATTGCTTGGAACAGGCAGATTACGTTCGAAGTCTGAATACTTCTGTATGCGAATCGCCGATACGGTAATGTCGGCATTACGCCGCATAAAGTTCAACAGTACGGCGCGCATGCGTCGGCCGAAACGTTCATGAATCAGCTCCAGCGTGTGCATGCGATGGCGCACGACCCGATCGGGTGAGCTCAGGTCGTACGGACGAACGCCCGAATCAGCAGTGCCCGACTTTTTAGTGGCACTGCTGTCTTCGCCAGTCATGTTGGCGATGATGGCATCGACTTCGTCTTGCGAAAGAAAGTTGGAATACGACATTTATTGAATCACAAAAGCGGTAAACAGCACGCGGGTGAGCTTGGCTTGAGTGGGGTCGGGTTCGTAGGGTTCCTGCAAAAGCAACTGTATTTCCTGAGCCAGCGTTGCCCGACCGTCGTTTGTTTGCAGGAAGTCGGGAGAGTAGCTGGACAGCGCCGTGATCACGCGATTGCGAACTTCCGGCATATATTCTTCAAGATAGAGCTTCGACGCTTCATCGCTTGTTCTCAAGGTGATTTCCACATACAGAATGCGACTCAGGCTGTCGTTGTCGCGCAGCGTTACCGTAAAGGGCTCCAGCGGCAGGAAAACGGGCTTTATGGGTGGTGCAGCTTCCACGTCGCTTTGCTGGGCCTGTGCTTCTGAAGTACCCAGAACACCGGTAGCCGACAAATAATAAAATGTGCTGCCCAAAGTGACGGCAATGACGGCAATAACAAGTAAGCTGATTTTCAGTAATTTCATTAATTTTCTACAACTAAAACAGATTAGGCGAAGGTATCAACTTGCCCGTTGTGAGAACGTTGGGCGGCAATCGGCGGCTGGGCCGCGTCATTGGTATCGGCAGCATCGGCTGATGAGGCTGAGCCGGCTTTGGCGTTTGGCATGGCAGAAGCCTGGTCCCCCTGCTGATGCTGATCACCGACGGATGTCTGCCCTAACGAAATACCGGCTTGCGCCAGTTGTTCCTGCAATTGGGGGAGGGCTTGTTCCACGGCATGGCGCACGGCCCCATGGGGCGAAACGAATGAAGCCTGGGCAACGTTGTCGGACATGCTTAATGAGATGCGAATGGGCCCCAGGTCGGGCGGATCCAAACGTAATTCAATCGTTTGCAGCCCGTTCTTGAGGTGCTGACTGAAAGAGCTGACCTGCTGGCTGAAATCGCGGCCCCATTGCGCACTGCCGACAGGCGTTGAAACCGTTGCCGACCCCAATGAGAAGGCGGTGTTTTGGGAGTTTGTCATGGTCAGGCCCGGCACAACAGCTTCGGAGCCGCCCGTTGCGCGTTCAGTGTTTGCGGCAGCAATGTCGCTGTGCATGGCGTTCTGCAGTAGTTGTTGCCCGCTGATGCGCCGCGCCTCGACAACGCGGTCAAGAAATGCCGAGGTATTCTCGGACCGCGCGAAGGTTCCTTCAACGCGTTCCAGTCTGGCACCTTCGAGCCGCTGGGCGTCGATTCTGCCATTGAGTAGCTGAAGCTGGTTGGCGCCAGTGCGATTATGGGTTCCGGCAATGGCCGCACCGGCCGGATTCATGGCCGCCTGCAGGTTGGTCACGCGGATTTCCCGCCCATTCTGATTGCCGGCTGCGGCTTCGTTAACTGCGCTCAGTATTTCCCTGGTGGCCGATTGCGTTGCCTGAGCACCTTTTTCGGACTTTATTTCCGCTTGTCTCGTGTTGCCGTCGGAAATGGCAATAGCCGTGCGGGAAGCTTTTTCGGCGGCGATAACGTTTGTTGCCTGTGCAGGGTTTGAGTCTGAGGCAATAGGTTGTCCTGATGTTTTTTCGCCCGTCTGGGGGATCAATCCTTGAACAACTGCGTCGAGAGAGCTCCTTGCGTGCTCGGATTCGGCAAGTTGTTTGCCTTCGGTGTCACTGCGCTCGTCGTGTTCAGTTTGATTGTCGTTGTTGCGCTTGTCGGATACGGTGTCTTTCTCCGAGGTTTCGTGACGTGCCGTGCGACCGGGGTCCTGGGACTCGTCCTTGCTTTCTTGCGAATCTGGCCTCTGGGCGACGTTTTCTTTTGGCGCCTCTGTTCCAGACTCTGGTGCACGAGCGGTACCAGACGGCTTTTCGCTTTCCGATACGGTTTTTTTCTGTTGTTCCAGCGCGCTGGAAAACGACGTGCCGCTGTCATTGGCGGAACCTTTGGACGACGCGCTTTTTTCGGGGCGGGTCAGTGTGTTCAGCGCGGAAACCGGTGTAGGTGTGTTCATGCTGATAGTGCTCCGTTAATGACTCTGGTGCGCGCGGCGGAAAAGGTTCATTGACAATTCATCGTTCGTGCGCTGCTCAATGCGACTCTCGCGTTGGGCCGCCTGCTGTACCTGGCGATTCAGCAGGGTTTCGTATGACGATAATTGCCGCTTTTGATCGCCCCATTCTTTTTTGCGCAGCTCGACGTTAGCGTCGAGTTGTGCCACCACTTTATTTTGCTGTGAAATGGCGTCGTCCAAAGTGGCGATAAACTGCCTAAAATTATGATAATTCGCCGCTGACAACCCTGTTGTTGTGGCATGTTGAAGTCGTTGGGCGTAATCTTGTCGGTACGTATGTAATGTTTCCAGCTGTTCGTGTGCGCTCTGACGGCTTGATGTCAGGCTTTGCAGTTGTTTCGCGACATCATTGGTTTTGTCTTTAGTGAGGTCGATCAGGGTCGTTAAAGCGGAATGCTTAGCCATTTATTCCTCCTGAATTTTTTTGCCCCATTAACGTCGCCAGATCACTGCAGGCGGCGTCGTAGTCAACGCGTTCTTGCATTCCCTGTTGAAGAAAAGCCTCGAGCCAGGGATATTTGTGTATTGCTTCATCAATTTTCGGGTCGCTTCCCGCTTTGTAAGCGCCGACGGCCAGCAAGTCGCGGTTGCGTTGGTAGCGGGAAAGCATTTGTTTGAAGCGATGCACCATCGAGATTCGTTCGGTGGGCACAATTCCCGCCATGACGCGTGAAATCGACGCTTCAATGTCGATGGCTGGGTAATGGCCGGCCTCGGCAAGTTGTCGCGAAAGTACGACATGACCATCTAGAATGGCCCGAGCCGAATCGGCGATCGGGTCCTGCTGGTCGTCGGCTTCGGTTAGCACGGTGTAAAACGCAGTAATGGAACCGGCTGGTTTGCCATTGACCGGAGCCCCATTTCCAGCGCGCTCCACCAGTGCCGGCAATTTCGCGAACACAGACGGGGGATACCCTTTTGTTGCCGGTGGTTCGCCAATGGCGAGTGCGATTTCCCGTTGCGCCATGGCGTAGCGTGTCAGTGAGTCCATAATGAGGAGAACGTTTTTCCCCTCGTCACGGAAATGCTCTGCGAGCCGGGTGGCGTAAACGGCGCCCTGAATACGCAAAAGCGGTGAGACATCAGCAGGCGCAGCCACGACAACCGATCGTTGCAAGCCATCTGGCCCCAGGTTGTGTTCAATAAATTCCTGTACCTCACGGCCCCTTTCGCCAATCAGGCCCACCACAATGACATCGGCTTTTGTGTAGCGTGCCATCATGCCCAGCAGCACGCTTTTGCCCACGCCAGATCCGGCGAACAGGCCCATGCGCTGGCCCCGGCCAACAGTTAACAAGCCATTGATCGCGCGAACACCCACATCGAGGACTGATCGAATTGGCGCTCGCTCAAGGGGGTTCAGGGTCGTAGCGCTCAATGGTGCCTGTGCAATATTCTTAAGTGGCCCCAGGTTGTCGAGCGGTCGACCGGCGCCGTCGAGGACGCGCCCGAGCAGCGCATCACCGACAGGTAGATGACGTGCCTGGGTGGTCATGGCCGAAGGCCGTTGATTAGCGCGATTTCTGGTGGTGGGCGTGTTCAGCACGGCCGTTTCCGCAGGGATCACGCGTGCGCCGGGCGGCAGGCCGGATATGTCGCTTTGCGGCATTAAAAACAAAGTATTCCCGTGGAAACCGACCACTTCGGCTTCTGCCCATCGGTCGTGGCGAGCGGAAATTTCAACGCGACATGCCGCGCCTACTGCCAGACGCAATCCGGTCGCTTCCAGAACCAAGCCGGTGGCGCGCGTGACGCGGCCATACGCGCTCCAGGATTCGGTGGCGCTGACCAGGTTCGAGGCGGTGTCGAGCCGGTCGAACCAACCTTGAGCGGTGGACGGTAGGGCCGGTTCACCCATCAGCTATCCTCCAGCCACTGAGTGTTTTCCCGCAACAGCCCGGCGACGCGGCTCCACCGTGTTTGCAAGGTTGCGTCGATACTGCCTAAAGAGGTGTCCGCCATACAGCCGCCACGCTCGATGTTGGCGTCGCTCAACAGTTGCCACTTCTGCAGGCGAGGGTCGTCCTTGAGGTGTCGCCGCACAATGGCGATATCTTCCGGGTGCATGCGGATACATAAAAAACCTTGTTCCGATGTTTCGGTAAGAAGAATATCCTGTACGGTTTCAACAATGAATTCAGGCCGAATGGTCAGTGTCGTGCGGATAACCTGGCGCGCAATATCGAGCGCCAGGGTGACCAAGGCGTCACTGACCTGCTGATCAATCCGGTTAAGCGATTCACCCAGGTTGTCGGCCAACTGTTTCATTTTTAGCGCTTCTTCGCCCGACAGGGTCTGGCCCTCCAGAAGGCCTTTTTCATAGCCTTCTTTGTGACCGTCCTGATACCCCTCGTCGTGACCTGATTTCAAGCCTTCGGCATGGCCCGACTTGCGCCCGTCTTTCAAGCCTTGTTGTTTGCCTTCGGCAAAGCCCTTGCGGGTCGCTTGCTCACGCGCGTTCAGGCCAATACGCTCAATTTCCTCAAGAAGATTCCTGGGAATTTCAGACTCAGCTGGTGCGTTTGCCTCAAGTGCGGCGCGCTCAAGCTTCTCGGGAGAGAATTGGCGGGCACGGCTGGACTCTTTTGCACTATCGTCGTTGCCCGGTCGGGCAACGAGTCCCTTTGCTTGACCGCCGAGTTCGTTCAGTTCAAGCCGCCTCCAGGCCGTACGCGAGTTTGCATTGGACACATTTGGGTTAGACATACTCGTCGTTTCCAAGTCGGGTCAGGCTGATTTGGCCGGATTCGGCCAGGCGTCGTGCAACACCCAGAATGTTCTTCTGTTCCTCTTCGACCTTGGACATCCGGACAGGGCCCTGTGCCTCGAGGTCGTCGCGCAACATTTCGGCAGCCCGATTGGACATATTTCCAAGGAACTTCTCTCGCAGCTCTTGCGGTGCGCCCTTGAGGGCGATCGTGAGACCGTCGGTATTGATCTCCTTGAGAATGAGCTGGATGGCGGTGTTCTCGATGTCGACGAGATTTTCGAAAACAAACATCTCTTCCGAGATGCGCTGTGCCAAATCGGCGTCGAGTTGTTGCAGGTTGCTCATGACCAGTTCTTCTTCCGAGGAACTCATGAAATTCAAGATTTCCGCAGCTGTGCGCACACCACCCAGTTTGCTGCGCTTGGCGCCTTGGCCAGAGAGCAGGTTGTTCAAAACGTCGGTTAATTCAGACAGTGCGGCTGGCTGAACCCCGCCGAATGTGGCAATGCGCAGCATGACATCGTTACGCAAACGTTCAGGCAATAGCTCAAGTACGCCAGACGCCCGGTCTCTTTCCAGGTGCACCAAAATTGTTGCAATGATCTGGGGGTGCTCATCGGCAATCAGTTCAGCAACGCTGTTTGCATCCAGCCAGTTCAGCGCGTCGATCCCGCCCGAGCCCGTTTGCGCTTCGAGCAGGTCTTCGATCAATCCCGCTGCGCGGTCATTGCCCAGCGCCTTGGTCAATACCGAGCGAATGTACTCTTCCGAACCAAGCGACACGGCCATGAATTGATCTGCTTCCTGGCGGAACTCGGAAAGGACCTCCTCGACATCTTTACGTGTGAACTGCTTCAGGCTTGCCATTGCAGTGCTGATGCGTTGAATTTCAGGCGCCGAAAGATGTTTGAAAACTTCAGCGGCGACGTCTTCGCCAAGCGACATCAGCAAAATGGCGCAACGTTCCATCTCGTTGTCAAGATTTGCCATTTTTTTCCATCCATGTTCTTAAGACCATTGCGACTGCGCGGGGATCTTTTTCGGCCAGTTCGCGGGTCGATTGCAGATTGTCTTCATAGCGGGAAAGTTCCGAGGAACGCCGCATTTCGTCGGCTTCGGTGCTGCGCCGTAACGCGCCCGCTGCCGATGAGTCCGGCTCGGCCGGCTCGGATGCAGTGCGAGCCTGGCCCAGGCTTTCAATGAGCGGACGGCCCACTTTGCGCCAGATAATGAAGACGGCCAATGCAATCAACAGGTACTTAAGTGCCTCGAGAGCCAGGCTCTGGTATTGCGGATCTTTCCAAAGTGCAATTTCAGGCTGGTGATTTTCCGAGAACGGACTGTTAATGACACTGACCGTATCGCCGCGCTCTTGTGAGTAACCCATCGCATCGCGAACAATTTGCTCGATATTTGCCAGTGTTGCCTCTGGAAGAGGCTCATATTCCCCTTCGTCATTCAGGCGATAATTCAGCACGACAGCGACTGAAAGACGGCGCAGGGAGCCCGACGGGTCTTTGACATGGCTGATGGTGCGGTCAACTTCGTAGTTGATTGTGGAGTCGCGTTGAATTGACATGGGCCCGTCGGGCGCGTCGTCGTTGTTCGCGTTGCCGTTCTCGTTGTTGTCGGCGTTGTTGCCTTGGGCGTTTTGCTCTGCCGCGTTGTTCTGCGCCTGGGGTGGCTGATCGATGGGTGCCTGTGCGTTGGCGGGTGGCTGGTTGGTTAGTGCTCCCGGAACACCCGCAGGCGGCAAGACATCGTATTGATCTGAAGAGCTTGTTTGTTTACTGCGTACCGCTGCGTCATTCGGTGACTGGTTCGGTCGATAAACTTCCGAAGTTTGTTCACGTATTGCAAAGTCGAAGTCGGCGCTGGCTTGAGCCCGGACGTTGCCTGGGCCGACGAGCGGGGTGAGCAGGGTGGTAATGCGCTGTACTGTTCGCTGTTCCACGTCATTGACAAGGGATCTGCGGTTGTCTTGCAGGCCGGCCTCGCCCGATGGTTGGGTGAGTAGTCGCCCGGTTTGATCGACTACAGACACTTTGTCGGGCGACAGCTTCGGAATGCTGGCGGAAACCAGCCAGGTGATCGCGGCCACCTGAGCTTCACTGAGGCTTCGTCCTGCATACAGGGTAACCAGAACGGATGCGGTGGGGTCCTGGCGCTGACGCACGAACAGCGATTCCTGCGGTATGGCAAGATGAACCCGGGCGCTCTTTATGTTGTATAACGCCTCAACAGAACTGGCGAGTTCACCTTCAAGTGCGCGTTGATAGGTTACTTGTTCCGTAAACTGGCTGGCGCCGAATTGGGCGTTATCGAGCAATTCAAAGCCGACTTCACCGCTTTGCGGCAGGCCTTGCTCTGCCAGTTGCAACCGCGTGGCGTGAACCTGATCTGCCGGCACCAGAATAGCCGTGCCGTTATTGGAAATGCGGTACGGCACATTCATTTGACTGAGCGCTGTAACAATGGCGCCGCCATCACGATCTTCAAGGTTTGAAAATAAAACCTTGTAGTCGGCCGGCCGGGCCCAGAGCGCAATAACGACGACTAAAGCCAGGATGCCCGAAGCGATGCCGATAAGAACAGGTTTGGGTAGCTGGCCCAGTTTTGCAGCGGCGGGGAAACGAGCCAGCAGAGCAGACGCCTGGCTCATCGATCACCTCGGGCTTGCAGAGCGAGTGAGCTGGGCAAACGGACTGGCAGGGTGAAAGACAAAGTACGCATTCGTTACAACGTTAATAATCGGAGACTGGATTATTGCGTGTATCGAACAATTGCCAAGCTTAGAAAAGGACCGCTTTTGGGTGCTTTTTCCAGTTAACGACGACAGGGTGCAAGAATTTAGCCCTTGCTCACGAAGGAGCTCTGGCACGGTTGCAGGGTGTTTTTTGAAGAAAGGCCATTTTTGCCGTTTTTAACCGGCTTTGAAAATCAAGGTCGACGTTATAGTGGGAGCGTCACTTTGACGTTTATATGGAAAGCTTCATGAGTGTTTCACAGCTATCTGCTATTGAAGATGTTCTTGCCCAGATGCGTTCGGTTGCCGACGCGGCATCGGGTTTTGAGCGCAAGCCGAACGGGCCGGTTGCCGAACCGGGCGGGTTTGCCGCAGAGTTGCAGCGATCCTTGCATAAAGTATCCGACATGCAAGGCCATGCCACAACGCAAGCCAAGGCTTTTCAGCTTGGTGCCCCCGATGTCTCGTTGAATGATGTCATGATCGACATGCAAAAAGCCAGTGTTGCGTTTCAGGCAACGGTGCAGGTTCGTAATCGCCTGGTCGCCGCTTACCAGGAAATTGCGAGTATGCCTGTATAGACTCCGGTGCGCATGCAGACACGCAGTGTCTTGCTTTGTGCAGGCGGGGCTTTATACCTCGTTGGTGAAGTCGTTGTCTCGAGATTCGAGCGCATACAGCCAGGCGAGCAGTTCGGCGACGGTTTGATACAGCTCAGGCGGGATATGCTGATCGAGATCAACCTGCATCAGCAGGCCAACTAGCTCTGGTGACTCATGAACATAAAGGTCATGCTCATGGGCGGTTTTAATGATGTTTTCCGCCAGAGACCCATAGCCTTTGGCAACGACTCTTGGGGCGCTATCTTTTTTATCATAAGTAAGGGCAACCGCAGAGTTGCGCTTATCTTGGGGTGGTAGGGGCGGCCTGTTCATCGTTATCGTCTGCCATTGCCGGCTGTTGCGCGACGGTTATTTGTGCCAGTTGGAGCCCGGCCAGATCAAGTCGCTCGTGCAGTTCGGGAGCGTGTTCTTTGAGAATGGTCGCAGACTCCGGCGCCACAATCGCCATTTGGATTGTGGTGTTGTTAAGGTTCAGGCGAACGTCGACTTCACCAAGGTTGGGAAGCGTGAGCTTCAAGCGCGTGGACCAGTGCGCAAAATCGGTGTCCTGTTCGGCAGCGTCTCGCTCGCGTCGTTGAATATGCATTTCCAGATCAGTGCCGGCCCAGGCTTCCCCTTTCCATATGAATCCCTGGTTTGCCAGGACTTCAAGTTGCTGACGAACAAGCGTGTGTGTTTCAGGATGCAGTGCAGCCAGAGCAGCACTTGAACCTGGGGCGCCCATACCGGCGGTATTGGCTGTTGCAGGCGACGCGGCCGAGTTGTTTCCCGCAGAGACGGTGGTTTGGTTAGGTTGTGATGCCGCGCTATTTGCCGTGTCTGATCGCAAGACGGATGCATTCGCCGGATTCGTCCCTGCTTGTGCTTGTGCCGGCTGATTGGACTGCGGCATGGGAGGCCCTGTTTGTGCGGCCGCTGGCGCGTTGGCTGGAGATTGGGCAGCCGAGGCTTGGGCGCCACTACCGGTTGTTGTGGCATTGGCCGTGGTAGTAAGCAAGGCCTGGGGCTCTGTACGCAAGGCCGATGCCGCATATTTACCAAACGATAAAGCGCTTAGATGGGCTTCGTAAAACAAACCGCTTGACTGCACGGTTTGGTTCAAGGTCTGTGCCAGCGCTTGAGAGGATATTTGCGTTTGCGGTGCGGGCACAGGCGCGGAGCCCCGCGCCTGTGCCGCACCCTGACCTGAGCCGGTGCCTTGCGCGGTCGAAGTGGGATTGGCAGGATTCTGGCTCGTTTTGACTTGCGGCTGAATCAGGGGCTGTTGCCCGCGCACAATGGCGGCTTGCTCAGGAAAATTCTGCAGCAACGCAAGTATGGAGCGCGCTGCGGCGCCCAGCGTGGTCGGTGCCGATGTGGTTGCCCTGGTATTGGGTTGATCAAGCCCGCCTTCCAGCAACGATTTATGCGCATCAATTTTGGTGCGCTCTACCGCCTGACGGGTTGCCCGCTCTGCGTGGCGCTGAACCTGCTCAATGGCCTCGCGGGTATCGCGGGTAACCCGATTGTGCGCCGGGTCGTTGCGTTGCGCTTCAGGTGTCTGGGCAATCGCGTCTGGTCGCGCGCCATTGACCACATTGGTTTGTTGCGATAATGTTGTACCAAGAACGGCATCCAGGCGCTGGACAAGTAACGTACCCAGGCCGGAAGGACTGTTTACACTCATGGTCTGGATTTAGGCGGTGCCAGGTAGGTTTGCAATACATTCTGGTGGCGCCTCATGCTGCCCAGCAAGGATCCCAACCGAACCAGTTCCGGTGCAGCCAGCTCTCTGATTTCGGCGTCATCTTGTAGGATTTTTTGCAGAAGGGGTTTGCGAGCCAGGCGGTCGCTGTCGTCGAGCGGCTCATATTGGCGCAGCACGTTCACTGCCTCGGAGTACGCCTGACTGGTCGCCACGACCTCGTCCCATTGGTTTTCACGCGCCAACTGAACCATTTTTCCCGATAGGTTTGCAATTGTCTGGTATTGATTCAATATGGTCTTCGAACGGCTCATGGCAATATTATCGGCAAACATAGGTCGAGAATAAGTATAGGGTGGATTAACAAAGCGGGTGTGACTGCTTGTGTATTAAGTAACGTAACGTTCAGGACGCCACCGCCGCGGGTTTCTTTACATCGACCGCAGATCGCCAGGCGTCTGCAATTTCGGAAAGAGCCTTTTCGGCCGCCTCAAGTCGTGCCATGTCGGCATTCAGGTTGGCCAACAGTAAATTACGTGTAATCAACTCATAAGTAAAGACCAGGTTTTTTGCCACTTCACCGCCAACTTCCTGGTTGACGCTGGCTTTCAGGCCGCAGTCGACAATTTCAATTGCTTTTGAAATGGCTTTGCCGCGCCCGGTGGCGTTATCATTTTGCATATACAGCCGGGCTTTAGCCATGGCGGCCAGCGCGCCGTCGTACAGCAAGGTAATCAAACGCTCAGGGCTGGCGCTCATGACTTTGGTTTCAAGGTCAATGCTGGCGTATGTGTTGGCGGAACGAGTGGCTCGGGGGCCGCGTGCAAATGAGTATGTCATTTTTTATTTCCGCTGCTGAGATTTTCCAACATGCCCATTTGCTGGGTTAAATAATTGCTTAAAGAATTCATTTCGGAGACCATGCTGTCGAGCGCTGAAAATTGACGCTTGTAGTTCTCCATGCGCACATCAATGCGCTCGGAGGTACTGTCATATTGTTCCTGCAGTCGTTCAGCAGTCGTCTTGGCGCCGGTGGTTGCCGAGGCGATCAGGCCCTTTGAGTCCAGTATATTCTTGGCACTTTGTTCAAGCCGGGTCGCGATGCCGTTATCGTCGATCAGAAGATTCTCGACGTCGTCTAAGTTGTTTTCCAGCGCCTCGGTTAACTGGTCTTGATCAATGGTGAGCTCGCCCGAGGTTAAGTTTGTTGTGATTCCCATTTGCGATAGGGTTCGTATGTCGCCCGATGCGCTGAATGAGTTGACAATTTCACGTGCCTGGTTCTGGATGCGGCGTGCTATTGAGTCGCCCGTTAGGGTATTGGCTGTTTGTGTCTCGGTATCGTAGGAAGTGAGGGATTTAATCGTGCCTTGCAGCGCGTTATATGCCTTGACGAATGTTTCAATTGCCGCTTTTGCCTTGCTATCGTCGCGGGCAATTGTCAGGGTTTCGATTTTGCCCGGATTGGCTTCTGTCAGATTGAACTTGACGCCTTCAATTGCGTCTTCAATGGTGTTCGTCTGGCTGTCAATCGTGATCCCGTTTACCGTCATCTGGGCGTTGCTGGCCGCTTGCTCTTGCAATGTCGAGCCGGCAGTGCCGAAATTCAGCAGGTCGTTCAGGGGGCTGCCCGCACCGTCGGAGTTGCCGGCGATCTCAATTTGGGTAATTGCGGCGTCTGTCCCTGTTTCGGTACTCGACAACATAAGGCGATGGGGGTTGGCCGAGCCATCGTTCAGGACGGTTGCCTGAATACCCAGGCTATCGTCGGCATTGATGGCTTCGATAATGCCGTTGATTGACGTGTCTTTCCCGGTAAGGTCAAGTGTTTTGGTTGAACCGTCGCCAAACGTGAAGGTGATGACACCGTCGGTGCCGTTTGCCTCGGTGCGGCTTGCCAAACCTTGGGCTACCAGTGTCTGGCTGTTGGCTAATGCCTCTACGGTGATATTGTATTGCCCGGAGACGGCGGTTTGCTCGGCGGTGGCACCAAAGGAGTCGGCCGTGGTGTTCGCTTTGTAGGCACCGAAAGTGCCTTCGTTGGAGAGCGTTTGCCCGGCTTTCTGGAATGCCTCAAAGGCGCTTTTTATTTTTCCGTATGCAGAAATACGGTTTTCAACATCGGTTTGCCGCGTTTTGATTTGCTGCAGGGCAATGTTTTCACTGGATCTTAGGTCGGAAAGGAGTTCGTCGAGCGGAAGCCCGGACCCAACGCCGATTGCTGAAATAGCCATTTTCTTGAATCTCCTGTTGCGTTATTTTGACTCGACAAGGCGTGTTTCAAAGCCGGTGTCTGCTGTCAAATGCGTCGTTACTTTCTCAATTTGCTTCGCGCCCGGCGGGCCGACAGATTTACTTTGGGTTAAATTCTGGTGTCGACGCCTTGGCCTTGCATTTGCACGATCATTTTGGCAACTTGCAGTACAGCCTCTGAGGGGACGGTGCGCAGCACTTCGCCACTATGGTTGTCGACAATGGAGACCACAATTCGCTGGGCCTCTTCATCGAACTTGAACTGCATTCCAGTTGACCAGGCCCGCAATTGTCCATTCACTTCGTCGAGCGCCTTGTTTGCTGCATCGGCACTGGGTTGGTGTTGCGTGGCTGCAGGGTCTAACCGACCGTCCGGCACGTGTTCAGCCGGGGTCACTTTTTGAGCGGGCTCGGGGCGATTCAGCACCGGTGCGGGCTCAGTTGTGGCCGGCGTACCGGTTACAGTGGCAGGAAGGTTTGAAACTGAATTAATCATTGGGCTGACTCCCGGAGTATGTCCGCATTCAGGTTAAGATGCATACCTGAACCGCTTAACGGCAATCTGTACGCAATCTTTAGGGTTGTTTCTTTGTAGAAGACGGCAAAGAATGGAATTACACGGGTAATAGGGTGTAAATCCGCCAGTTTGCATGGGCGTATTCAGGCGAAAATGCAATTTCAGGTTTTTTTATTGTCTTTCCAGCGAATGCCCGTTTCTGAAGAACAGCTTGTAACCGAACATGCGCCCATGGTGCGCCGGCTTGCCTTGCAGCTTGTCTCGCGGCTGCCTTCCAGTGTCGAGCTCGACGACTTGTTACAGGCAGGCATGATGGGCTTGCTTGACGCTGTTCGACGCTATCAGCAAGTGCCCGAAGCACAATTTGAAACATATGCTGTAACGCGTATACGTGGCGCGATGCTTGACGAATTAAGAACCCAGGATTGGCTGCCGCGCAGTGTTCGGGCCAAAAGCCGCGTGATAGAGCAGGCGGTTCATGCTTCGGAGCAGCGCTTGATGCGGCCCGCAACGGAAGCCGAATTGGCTCAAGAACTGGGAGTGTCCCTAACCGAATATCAAGAGATGCTTGAAGGCGCTCAGGGCGTTCAGGTTGTGCATTATGAAGACCTGTCTCGTTTTCAGGGCAGTGGTGGGCGCATTGCAGAAGAAGCGCTGCCCTCTGATGATTCGGCGCAGCATTGGGCAAATCCCCTGCAGCAGATCATGTCGCAAGGGCTCAGGGGGGCTTTGGTTGATGCCATCAGTCATCTGCCGGAACGGGAACAGCTCTTACTGTCGTTACAGTTTGAGCAAGATTTGAATCAGAAAGAGGCAGCAGCCGTATTGGGGGTGACGGAAGGGCGAGTGTCCCAGTTGCGTGCCCAGGCGATTGGTCGTATCCGGGCCGCTCTGGCGCGAGGACAATGGGATACGGATTCGGGGTCAATCGACTTTCAAAATCTGCTCTGACCTGCAAAGAATGTTAATCTTAGCCTTTTCCGAATCCAGCAAGCGGCCTGTTTGCCGTTTCTCAGAGTACCAAATTGGACTACGTAGCCTCCTGCAAGCTGCCCACGCCCTGGGCCGTTTTTTCTTTGCACGCTTTTGTATCGCCTGAAAGCGGTAAAGAGCATGTTGCCATGACACTTGGTGACTTAAGCGGCACCGAGCCTGTTTTGGCGCGCGTACATTCTGAGTGTCTGACAGGAGACGCGCTTTTCAGTCAGCGGTGCGATTGCGGTGCCCAGCTCGAGGCGGCGTTGCAGGCCATCGCGGCTGAAGGCAGTGGCGTTTTGCTGTATTTGCGTCAAGAAGGCCGGGGTATCGGGCTGGTGAACAAGATTCGCGCCTACAGCCTGCAAGACGAAGGCGCGGATACCGTTGAGGCCAATGTCCGGCTGGGTTTTCCGGCAGATATGCGTCGCTACGACGTTTGCCGCCCGATGCTGGCGCATTTTGGGGTGACGCAACTGCGTTTAATGACCAATAACCCCCGCAAGGTCGATGCCCTGCGTGAAAACGGCATTGAGGTGGTGGCACGTGTTCCGCTGCAGGTGAATCGTAACCGCTACAACGAGGGTTATCTGCAAACCAAAGCCGCCAAAATGGGGCATTGGTTCAACTTAGCCGACCTTCCTGAAAATCCGTAACAGCCTGAATGATTTCCTGCTGGGTGTTCATGACGAACGGACCGTATTGCGCAATGGGTTCCTTGAGTGGTTGGCCGGAAATTAGAATCAGTTTCGCAGCGACATCGGTTTCAATAATGATGCCATCGGTCTGCGGGTCGTTCTCAAGTATGGCCATGTGTTTCAGGGGCACCGGTTTGCCATTGACGCTGACAGCACCCCGGTAAACGAACAAAAACACGTTGTGTTCGGGACTGAGCGATTGCCTGAAAACGCCAGGCCCGGAAAAATGCACGTCGAGATAGCGTGGCTGGGTTACCGGATGTTGCACAGGCCCGCTAACACCATGGCTGGCGCCGGCAATAATGCGGGCTTTGACACTGTTACCAGGCTGTATCTCCGGTATGGCATCGCTCTGGATGTCTTTATAGGCTGGTTCGCCCATTTTTTCATTGGCGGGCAGGTTCAACCACAGTTGAAACCCTTCCATAACCCCTTCTTCCTGCTCCGGTAACTCCGAATGAATAAGGCCGCGACCGGCGGTCATCCATTGCACACCGCCATTTTGCAAAATACCCTCGTTGCCGCGGCTGTCGTTGTGACGCATGCGCCCGGCAATCATGTAGGTAATGGTTTCGAAACCCCGGTGAGGGTGGTTCGGAAAGCCGGCGATGTAGTCATCCGGGTTGTCGCTGCCGAAGGCGTCGAGCATGAGGTAGGGATCGAGCCTTCGCTGCAGGGGTTGGGTGATGACACGAGTCAGGCTCACGCCCGCGCCGTCTGATGTGGGTTGGCCCGCTACCAGGCGCTCTACATTCCTTGAGCGCGTGACAGTTTCAGCTGTTGGGTCGGCTGGTGTGGGTTGGGACATGGCATCACCCCTGTTAAGAAGAATAATGAGTTAACCGCGAATGGGTTTGATTGCTTTGGCCCATTTCTGGAGCTCGGTGAGCATGGCATCAGCCGATTTGTCAATCAGTTCATTCGATTTGAAGTTCTGGTTTTCATCGATCATGGTGGCAACCATGGGGGCCATCACGCATTCGGTCATGGGCATCATTTTCAGCGTAGTGACCAGTGTCTTGGCCTGCTGGATCGCCCGCACACCGCCAGAGGCTCCACCATAACCGACAAAGCCGCAGGTTTTATAGTTCCACTCTTTGCTCAGATAGGTTAACGCATTGTAGAAAGAGGGGGGTGGATTGTAGTTGTATTCCGGCGTCACAAATACAAATGCGTCGGCCGAGTCTACAATTTCGCTCCAGCGTTTGGTGTAATCGAACTCGTACTTTTGTTGTGCCGGATGATTGGGTTCATTAAACAGCGGCAGATCGATTTCGGCTAAATCAATGAGATTGACATCAAAGCCGGTGCTGTGGTTTTTTGCATATTCGGCAAACCACTTTGCCACTGACGGACCCACTCGGGTGGGGCGTGTGCTGCAGATAATGACGTGCAATTTCAAAGACATATGTTGTTTCCCTATTGGTTGAGTTTTGCAATAAGGCGACTTTCATCGCGAAACCGGATAAAGCATCAGCTATCATAACCCTTTTGAAATACCGCTTTCAGCGTGTAAGGATGCCCCATGTTGTCTGCTGAACAGATTTCTCTCCAGAATCAAATCAGAGCCGAACTGTGCGTTGATGAGCAGTTCGATGCCAATATACAGATTTCCCGGCGCGTTGGCTTTCTGGCCGATTATTTAAAGCATCATCGTATTGGGTCTCTCGTCCTGGGGATCAGTGGCGGAGTCGACTCACTGGTAGCCGGCTGCCTGTGCCAAAAAGCGGTTGAAACGTTGCGTGCGCAAGGAAGTTCCGCTTGGTTTTATGCCATGCGCTTGCCTTATGGTGAGCAGAAAGATGAAAGTGAGGCACAGGCAAGTCTTGCTGTCATCAGGCCCGACCAGGTCGTGACGGTGAATATCAAGGCTGCTTCAGATGCCATGCTGCAGGCGGTTAAAGAGGGTGGGACCCGTTTTCGGGATGCTCCTCATGAGGATTTTGTTCTGGGTAATATCAAGGCGCGTCAGCGCATGATTGCCCAGTATGCCGTTGCCGGCGCATATGGTAGTGTGGTTGTGGGTACTGATCATGCTGCTGAAGCCCTGATGGGCTTTTTTACCAAATTTGGAGACGGGGCCGCCGACCTGACCCCGCTGGCGGGCTTGTCAAAACGGCGGGTCAGAGCCCTGGCTCAAGCATTGGGCGCGCCCGATGCGCTCACTTACAAGGTGCCTACGGCTGATCTTGAGTCGTTAACGCCCCAGAAGCCAGACGAACATGCGTTTGGCCTTACTTATGATCAGCTTGATGATTTCCTCGAAGGAAAAATAGTTTCCCCCGACGTTTTTGAACGAATCGTGGATATTTTCCGTCGCACAGCTCACAAGCGTGCCTTACCATACGCTCCCGAATAAACAAGGATTCAAATCATGATTTCCAAATGGGAGTGGCTGTTGACGCAGTTCTCCCGAACCCTGTGGGTTCGGGCCTTGCTTTACTCTTTATTGGCTATCGTGACGGCCCTGGTCTCCATTTGGGTCGATCCTTATATCCCGGCAGACTTTGGTGGGCGTATCGGCGCGGATGCGGTCGACCAGATCCTCGACATTATGGCGAGCAGCATGCTGGCAGTAACGACATTTTCGCTGACTGTGATGGTCTCGGCATATAGCGCAGCCACCTCAAGTGTGACACCTCGGGCGACACGTTTGCTGATGCAGGACACAACCACCCAGAATGTGCTGTCCACATTCCTGGGTGCGTTTCTTTTCAGTCTGGTGGGTATTATTGCGTTGAGTGCCGGCGCCTACGGGGATGGCGGGCGGGTACTGCTGTTTGTCGTGTCTCTGGCCATGATCCTGATTGTGGCTCTGACCTTGCTGCGATGGATTTCCCATTTAACCTATTTTGGCCGGGTAGGGAACACAACAGAAAGGGTTGAGAAGGCGGCACAGTCGGCACTTGAGTATTGGGTGGCGCATCCTTGCATGGGTGCAAATCCGTTAACCGATGTGTCGATCGTACCTGATTCTGCGCAAACGCTACCCGCCAGAGAGGTTGCCTATGTTGAGCATATCGACACACAGAAATTATCCGAATGTGCTTGCCAATGGGACGTGAACATATATGTATTGGTCTCGCCAGGCTCCTTTGTAACCCCCAGTACCCCGTTGGCGAAAATCGACGGTTCCCTGACCGAAGAGCAATGCGACGCGCTTCAAGAGACTTTTCTACTTGCCGCCGAGCGATCGTTCGACCAGGACCCACGCTACGGGATGTGCGTATTAGCTGAAATCGCGTCGCGAGCCTTGTCTCCGGCCATGAATGATCCGGGTACTGCAATTGATGTTTTAAGCCGGGCAGTGCGGATATTGTCATGCTGGGAAGATCAGGATAAAGATACCGACAGTGCCCGACGCGAGGGGGAAAAGGGCAAGCGTGGGCCGGTTTGCGAGAAAGTCTGGATGTCGGCACTCGACCCCCACGATGTTTTCAATGATTTCTTTACGCCTATTGCCCGGGACGGTGCCAGCATGATTGAGGTGCAAATACGATTGCAGAAGGTGCTGAGTAATTTGGCGCAATTGCAGCCGCAAGCGTTAGGTGAAGCGGCCCGGCATCATGCAAGGCTTGCGCTGGAGCGAGCCCTGCATGCTTTAACACTTGAAACCGACCGGCGAAATCTGGCCGATCTGTCAAAACGACTGTTCCCGCCTCTTTAAGTATTTTCTATTTTTGTGCATGCCCACCAATAATTCTGATTCCCCACTGAAACGAATTCGCGCCTCATTACGCCGTCGTGTTCGTCATTTAAATCGATTTTCACGTCGTTCTTTGCAGTTCTCTCTGATTTTGATCGGAGCAGGCCTGGTTTCCGTGATTTCCATTGGCTTTGCCCATTTGGTTGACTGGGGAATCGAACTGAACCGGCATTGGGTGGCCATGGCGCCCTGGGCGGTATGGATTGTCATTCCATGCAGTTTTTCCTTGTTGTGCTGGATGACACGTCGCTTTGCCCCGTTTGCCGCCGGCAGCGGGATTCCACAGGTTATTGCGGCCATTTCCCTACCGGCCGACTCGGGGAGATACCGTTTGGTGTCTCTGGTACAGGCATTGTGGAAAATACCACTGACTTTTTTGGCGCTGATCGCAGGTGGCTCCGTCGGGCGTGAAGGGCCGTCGGTTCAAGTTGGCGCGGCGCTGATGCTGGCGTGGGGAAAGTGCTGCCGGTTGCTGGGTGTGCCGTTAGTTCATGTGCAAACTTCGGAATTGATTGCAACCGGTGCCGCAGGTGGTCTGGCAGCGGCGTTTAACGCCCCTTTGGCGGGTGTGATTTTTGCAATTGAAGAGGTGGGGCGCGGCGCCTCCTTTAAATGGCAAAAGCTGGTGTTGCTGGGCGTGCTGGCAAGTGGCTTTATTGTCGTGGCATTTATGGGCAACAACCCGTATTTTGGCATGTTCGATACGAAAGCACCCAATCGCCAGTTAATTTGGGGTGTTGTGCTGGCCGGCAGTATTTGTGGTTTGGCAGCAGGGATTTTTTCCCGCATGCTGGGCAAGGGTGCTGCGGCTTTTGCGCCTTCGCGATTTCGTGGCTGGATACGCCGCCATCCAATCCAAATGGCTTTCCTGCTTGGGCTGATGCTGGCGGCACTAGGCACGTTGACTCATCATACTGTTTACGGCACGGGATACGGTATTGCCGCCCAGGCTCTTTCAGGTAGCGGCGAGGTTCAGGCCGGCTTTGGCATTAGCAAATTATTGGCCACGGTTGTGACGTATTGGTCGGGCATCCCCGGCGGCATTTTTACGCCTGCCTTGACGACGGGAGCGGGGATCGGAGCCGAGTTGGCCAACGTGTTCAAAGGCCTTTCGGATCCGCAGGTACTTGCGCTGATGGGCATGACTGCATTTTTGGCCGGGGCAACCCAGGCACCACTGACTGCCAGCGTCATCACCATGGAAATGACCGGCAGTCAGCCAATGCTGTTCTGGTTGTTGCTGGCATCGCTACTGGCTTCGGTGGTTTCCCGCCAGATTATGCCCCAGCCGTTCTACCACTATGCAGCAGGCAGGTTCCGGCAGGCTATTCGCGAGCAAGACCGCAAGCAAGGGCTACAGACTTAAGTTTGCTGGGGCGTATGGGTCCAGTGCTGGTACAGTTTTTGGGCAATCGTGTCCAGCATGAAGCCCAGTGCGCCAATGAGCACAATCACCGCCATGAGCTCTGAATAGGCCAGCCTGTCGCGTGTGTCGAGAATAAAGTAACCCAGGCCGGAACTGACGCCCAGCATTTCGCAAGGGACCAAAACAATCCAGATAATGCCAATGGCCAGGCGCGCGCCGGTCAGGATGTGCCCCAGAATGCCGGGGATAATGATGCGCGAGAGCAGTTCCCACCGGGTGGCACTTAAACTTTTGGCCAGCATCAGCCATTTTTTATCGAGCTGTTTTACGCCGGCGGCAGTGCTCAGGATAATGGGCCAGACTGCAGCAAACGTAAGCAGGAAGTATATGGGGGCATCGCCAATACCGAAAATCATGACGGCAATGGGCATCCATGACAACGGTGAAATCATGCGCAAGAACTGAAATGCGCTGCTGGTGCTGTTTTCAAGCGTGCGTGAACTGCCGATGGCCAGACCCACGGGAATACCAATTAACAGGGCCAGAAATAACCCGACCAGCACCCGCTTCAAACTGGTTAACGTGTGAAGCGTTAATTGGTTGTCGGCTAACAGGCTGAAGAGATTCTGGAATGTCTCTTCGGGACCCAAGAGGCTTGCCAGGCTGATGTCTTGTTGCAGCCACCGGGTACCCAGCGACCACAGCCCGATCAGCACCAGCAGGCCGCACAGGCTTAACAGAGTGCGTTTGCCCGGCGCAGAAAGTGAAAGGGCTTTTTGCATGACGACTCCTGGTTAAACCGTAATGATTTCCTGTCGCTCGTAGTCGGGCTGCAGGCCGAATACCGGCAAACCACCGATTGATTCTATGGCCTTGCGGGCGAAACGGTCGTCGACCAGGTCTTTTGCGACGAAGGCAGGATCCAGCTCGGCCAGGAAGTCATTGCGCCCGGAGACCAGCGTATCTTTCAGCCTGCGTACCAGTTCCTCGGTGTAGCTGGGGAACGGATAGGGTTGGAAGTCGATACGCTTCTCTTCCCACTTTGTATTGACGATCGCACCGTCTTTTTCATACAGGGCGCGATCCATTTTTGCTGGCACCAGCACTTGCGCCAGGGTTTCATAGGCATGAGGCGTGTAGCGCTGGTCGTGCTCCTTGGACATAATGCGTGCCGTTTCCTCACGGTTGTCCTGAATCCAGGCCTGCGCCTGAACAATGCCGTTCACAACCGCCTGGGACCATTGGGGGCGGTTGACGGTGTCTTCTTCGTGCATCAGCACTACGCAGCATGCGTGGTCTTTCCAGACGTCGCCGGTAAAACGCAGAATCTTGCCCACTTTCAGTTGTTCGGCCGCCGCGTTGAAGGGTTCCGCCACGATGTAACCCGAGATGCGGCGGTTTGCCAATGCCGGCAGCATGTCGGATGGCGCCATGACGACAAGCTTGACTTGCCCGGGGCCTGGCTCGCCGTCGGCAATCGGTTCCAGCCCTTTGCTTTTCAGCAAATGCTGCAACACGACGTTGTGGATCGAGTACCAGAAAGGAATGGCAACGGTTGTGCCTCCCAGGTCGGATAAGTCGTTGATGTCCGGTTGAACGGTCAGGCCTGAGCCAGACATGTGGTTCCAGGCTACCACCTTTGCTTTCGACTGGCTGCCGTAGCGCGCCCAGATTGTCATGGGGGAAAGCAGGTGCACCGCATTTACTTGTCCTGCCAGGAAGGCTTCAACCAACTGGGCCCAGCTTCTGAACAAGCGTGGTTTTTCAACCTGAATACCCTGTTCTTCAAAAATACCGTTGTTGTGGGCTACCAACAGGGGAGTTGCGTCTGTGATTGGCAGGTAGCCGATTCGCAGGGGCGCATCGGCTTGTGCTGCGCGAGCCTGTTTGTGCAAGTTAAGCAGGGGAAGCGCGCCGGCTGCCGTAAAAAGCGTAGACAGCTTCAGAAACTGGCGGCGTGCTTCTTGCGTGGCGACGGGTTCATTCTGGAAAAGGTCGTTTTTTTTCATGGCATTCAGGCTTTTAATGGGCAACCGAGGCTGCATGTTTGGGGCGTGCTTTGCGCAAGGCATGCACAATTTCAAGGCGAATCGGTTCGAGCGCGTCGATGGCTTCTTCGCGCGGATGGGGCAGTGAAATACGCCATTGACCAACCAGTCGACCTGGCTGATGGCCGATCAGTACGACACGGTCGGCCAGCGTGAGTGCTTCGTCGATGTCGTGTGTTACCAATACGGCGGCAGCGTGGTGTGTTTGCGTAATGTTGCGCAACAACTGCTGCATTTCTTCACGGGTAATTTCGTCCAGCGCGCTGAACGGTTCGTCGAGTAAAAGTATTTCAGGTTTACGTGCCAGGCAGCGCGCCAGCGCGGTGCGTTGTGCCATACCGCCTGAAAGTTCGGTGGGGTAGCGGTTGCGAGCGCTATTCAAACCGACTTCGTTGATGGCCGTATTGATACGTTGGCGCTTTTCCTGGTCGCTTAAATTTGGCTGATGTTTGAAGTCGAGTCCAAAACCAACGTTTTCTTCAAGGTTGAGCCACGGCAAAAGGCTGGGATCCTGGAAGACGAAGCCCAACCTGGGGTGGGGGCCCTTTACCAAATTCCCATGTAAGTGCACCGTTCCGGCCTGTGCACTTTGTAAACCGGCCAGAACCCGCAGCAGCGAAGACTTTCCTACCCCGCTGGGGCCAAGAATGGCAACGGTTTCACCCTGTGCCACTTCCAGTGAAAAGTCGGTTAAGACGGTCTGGCGTGGCTGGTTCGCGTTTGCATAGCCCAGTTCGATATTGTGGGCCTGCAGGACGATGTCGCGGGGTGAAGCGGTATGAGTTGGCATGATGCTTTGCTGACTGGAATGGGATGGGATCAAGCAGCCTGAGCTTGTTGGTCGGGGTGCTCGATCGCATGAATTTCTTTGCGCAAATGCTTGAGTGCCGGGGTGACAATCGCGACAAATACGGCTTCACGCTGGCGGCGCTGGGCGGGGTGATTCATAAGATACCCTTTTGCTCCGGTGTGCAGCACAGCCGAATGTGTAGCGCGCAAACAGAGCTCGGAGATCGCCAGTCGGGCTTTCAGGACATCAAGCACCTGGGGGTTGTCATTTTTGGTGGCTCGGGCCAGTTCCCGGATACGTGATTTCAAAGGCTGCAGTTCCGCACGCAGGTCGTCGACCTGGTCGTCGAGGAAAACGTTCACGTGCGCATGTGTTGCGTTGGTGTCCTCCATGGTTTCCAGGCTGGCTTCAATAATGCCCAGGCCCATGCCCGTTTGCCCGAGAACGAAGCCGGGTTTGATGCGTTGAATATAAGCCTTGAACTGTTCCGGATGCGCAATGATGTCGGCCTGATTCAACCGCACCTTGTCGAAGCGGATGCAAAGCGTTTGCGTGCCTTCCATACCGGAAAACTCAAGGCAAGGCCGCAGCGAGACGCCGGGGGTGTCGCAACGCACGGCGAACATAATATACCCTTCATCCTGCACATAGGCGGCCACAACGGCCAGGTGATCAGCACTGACATTGGATACCCACGGCAACGAACCACTGACCTGGTAGCCGTCTTCGGTGCGAACTGCACGCAGGTTGATTTTTTCGATACCGGCCAAGTGTTTGACGGTATTGGACATGCCGGTACCGGCTAGCAGACGTGCGCGAGCGACATCCTTCAGATAGCGGTCGCGAACCTCAGTATTGGGGGAGTTCAGCAGATACCACGCACAGGTCGACTGGCACCACACCATGAAGCCGGTTGAGCCGCACTCTCTGGAAATTAATGTGGTGATATCAATTTGTGTGGAAAGGTCCAGCCCCAGGCCGTCGTACTCCGTTGGGACAGCCGCCGCAAAACCACCCAGTTTACCCAGTTCGCGCAGATACGTTTCCGGGTAGAAGCCTTCGCGGTCGATGGCATCGGCCAGCGGCCGCAGTTCGGTGCGGGCCTGCTGGGAAATGGCATTGATGATCGCTTCTGAGTGGTTCATTGGCTTAATGTCCTTTGTGTTGCCGGGGTGTTTCTGTTTTTTGCGGGTGCGCCGTTCAGGTAACGGCGCACTCAACGTGTTCAGGCGTGGGGCTGCAGTTCGGGGTTGATGGGTGTGCGCGCCAGGTTGTTGGCGTAGTTGCATAGCGTTGCCAAACTGACACCCAGCACAGCCTCAAGCGCATTGGCTTCGGAGTATCCTGCTTCAAAAAACGCCTGCAGCGCGTCATCCGATACATTGCCCTTGTTTTCCATCACGGCAATCGTGAATTGGGCCAGCGCATTGAGCTTGGCGTCGTCCAGCGCTTCGGTTTTGCGCAACGCTTGAATAACTTCTTCAGGCATGCCCAGCTTCTTGCGTGAAAGGGCCGTGTGACCGGCCACGCAGAAACCACAACCGTTCAGGGTGGCGGCTGTAATTTGCACAACTTCACGTTCTTCGGGGGTGAGTCCTGTTTTGGCGTTAATGCCGCCGACAACCTGATAGGTTTCCAGTGCAGTGGGTGCATTGGCTAGAACGCCGATCAGGTTAGGCAGGAAACCATTGTTCTTTTTTGCGGTTTCCAGGCGCTCTTTTGCAGCATCGGGGGCGGAATCGAGAGTGTGAATAGTAAGACGGCTCATATAGAAAAACACTTTTTAAAGGAGAGTTTAAAAATCTGCTTTTCATTGTAGAGATGAGTCGTTAGAATAAGAAATAATATAAAAGAATATCTTTATTTCTAATAGATATATCAAAAGTAGAAATGCGCAAAGTTGGAACGGCCGGGCGCCGGAGGCGTTGTGCCGTTCCAACAAGGCAATTTTCAAGTTTATTATTCTGTGCGGTAAGTTGCCGCAATTTGCCCCAGCGCATCGGCGAGCAGGGCAACCGTGCGGTCGACGTTTTGTAGTTTGTCCAGGCCGAACAAACCCAGGCGAAAGGTCATGAAATCGGCGGGCTCGTCGCACTTTAATGGAACACCCGCTGCGGTTTGCAAACCGATTTGCGTAAACGCGCGAGACGAATGGATGTCTGGATTGGTGGTGTAGCAGACAACCACGCCTGGCGCTTCGAAACCGGAGGCTGCCACACTTTTGTAGCCGCTTTTTTTCAGAAGTTCGCGCACTGCGTTCCCTAGTGCTTGTTGGCGGTTTTTGGCCAGTGCAAGGCCTTCAGATTCGGTTTGGGCAATGGCATTGCGCAATATCGCTAAAGCGTCGGTTGGCATCGTTGCGTGGTAGGCATGGCCGCCGTTTTCGTAGGCTTGCATGATCTGTAGCCATTTGCGCAGATCGCAGGCAAAGCTTGAGCTGGTCGTTTCTTCAATACGTTCCAGGGCACGATCGCTTAACATGACCAGGCCGCAACACGCAGAAGCCGACCAGCCTTTCTGCGGAGCGCTGATCAGGATGTCCACATTTGTCTCTTTCATGTCGACCCACATTGCACCGGAGGCGATGCAGTCCAGAACAAACAGCCCGCCATTGGCCCGCACCGCGTCACCGATCTGTTTCAAGTAATCGTCTGGCAACATGATGCCCGACGCTGTTTCCACGTGCGGGGCGAATAAAAGATCGGGTTTGTATTCGTGAATGGCCCGGACAACCTCGTCGATGGGCGCCGGCGCAAAAGCCGCCTGGTTGCCGGAAGCGACAGGTTGTGCTTTAAGTACCTGTGTGTCGGCCGGGATATTGCCCATTTCGAAGATTTGCGACCAGCGGTAGCTGAACCAGCCATTGCGCAAAATCATACATCGCTTTCCATGAGCAAACTGACGCGCAACGGCCTCCATGCCGAAAGTGCCGCTACCCGGGACGATTACGGTTGCCTGGGCGTTGTACACGCGCTGCATGGCGCTGGATATGTCGGTCATTACGCCCTGAAACAGCGTCGACATGTGGTTCAATGCCCGGTCGGTGTAAACAACTGAATATTCAAGCAAACCATCGGGATCCACATTGGGCAGCAATTTCGACATCGAGTACTCCTGGCAATCGGTTTAATAAACAAAGCGAATTGTATTCGACGCCGGTGAACGGGTTGCGGGTACCCTTATTGGACGCCAAAGTTAAGTCTGTCAACAACGTGAGCCGCGCCGTTTCGGTGCTTAATAACAATGCCTTCACCCGAGCGGGGAACGATGTCTGTTAAGGCTGTGATGTTCACCTGATGTGTTACCACCACCAGAACTCCAGGCCCTTGCCATTTGGAAAACCGGGTCAGTGCTCGCTGCGTTTGCTCAGGTTCAGTCTGTCGGTTTCGGAAAAAGGAATTGAATTCCGACGCTTCGGTGACTTGCCCCGGGAATGCAAGCGTGGCGGTATCCATGGCGCGGCACCATTGTGAACTTAGGACTTGAGCTACTGTAATGGATTTATCACGAAACCATTTTCCGATTTGCCGTGCCTGATCGCGACCGGTGTCATTAAGGTTGCGCTGGGTGTCGCACTGACCCAAAGTAAAGTTTTCAGGGTCGCCACCGCCGGGGGCATAGGCGTGCCGAATGAGCACAATGTGCCCGTCGGCGGGAAAGGTGTCGGACTTGCCGGCATTTTGTGCTGCGGCCGGTATGGCTGCGACGAGCAGCACCAGTGCCAGGCACGAAGCGAAAAACAAATTTGCGGGGACGGTTAAACGGGCGCATAAGGCGTTCATATAAGGTCCTTTTCGAGTGGGCCGCAAGTACGATGTGATGAACAAGGGCATTGCATAATATATTCGCAAAATCAAAAGGGTGGCGTGTGGTTGTGATCTTCGAAGAGGGGCCGGGTTAAATGGCAAAGCAGTTGATATCTGCCGATTTTCAGGACGATGCTTCGCGCGTTGCGCGCCGTCTTATCGGCGCCATATTGCTTGTGGATGGTGTTGGCGGACGAATAGTGGAAACAGAGGCCTACGATCGTGATGATCCGGCGTCACATTGTTTTGGCGGACAAACAGAGCGCAATAAAGCCATGTTCGGCCCGCCAGGGCACGCCTATGTTTATCGGTCGTACGGTATTCACTGGTGTTTGAATTTCGTTTGTCGCGAGCAGGGTCATGGCGCCGGGGTCTTGATCAGGGCGCTAGAACCGCTTCATGGGGTAGACGTCATGCTTGGCCGGCGCGCAAACCGGTCATTGCGCGAGCTATGTTCGGGTCCTGGCAGGTTGGGGCAGGCGCTGGCGATTCGCCATGAATACAATGGCCGATCGCTGAATCAACCCCCGTTTGAGGTTTGGGGGGCGCGTGAGCCTGTACCCGTCAGCGTCGGGCCGCGTATTGGTATCAGCAAGGCTGTTGACACACCCTGGCGGTTCGGTCTGACAGGTTCGTTATTTCTTAGTAAGCCATTTCGCGTTGGGTATTAAGTGGAACCTTCGTTCAATCGTTCCGCAGCCCAACTGGCTTTGGCTTTTGCGTAGACGTCTTCGATAAGTGCCGGTTCAACAGGGGGTTTTGCTGCGCCTTTCAAACCGTCATCATGAAAAATATAGAGACGCGAGGCGAAGTCGGCAAAGGGCAACGAGCCTTCGCCCGGCAGTTCGCCATTGCCTTGCGTGGAAACCACCGTTTCGTTGCCCCAGTCTTGCCCGCTGTCGTTGTTGGGGTTGAAAAAATACACGCGCATTTCGTTGTTCTGATCAAGCGCAACCCGGATAATTGTAATTGCGTGCCAACCCACGAAGCCGCCCGAGCTGTCGGTGATGGCAACGCCGGCCGGTTGTGGGTGAATGATGGGCTCGTTGCCGTTATAGAACGGATGGTAGGTTTGATAAAACGCGGTGATGAAGTTGATGTACTCTTTTAATTGCCCGGTTGTGATGTCAACGGCAATATAGAAATCTCTTCCGACCCACCAGCCGTGAAGTTCAGGGTTAATCCACTTGTGCGGGTCTTCGCCGCGTCCGGCCACACGACGTCCCATTTCGGCATACAGGCGGTCAAGGTGCGGTACAAGCAAAATCGATACTGCGTCGGCATCCAGCGGGATATTAGACGCCAAGCCAAGTTGCAGTTGACTTGAGTCAAGGGGTTGCCCTTCGAAATGCATAATGATGCGATCATTGTGTGTTACCTGGGCCAACAGCCAAAGCAAATAGTCGGGATCGTTCAAGGCCCACATGGAAAGCGCACGCGCGGATTGGCAAGTGGGATTGTTGCCTTGCCCAACGCCCAGCGGTTGGCCCAGCATTTGTACGACGCCCGCAATCATGCGTTCTCGGGGCGGTATGACCGGACCGAACGCTGCGTCCAGCGAAAGGGCACAGGCGGTGCTGGGTTCCGTTGCCAAAATTCGCCACAAAGACGGAGCGATGGGCGGCGAGTAGAGAATACCGCGCTCAAGCATGAGCGCAATGCCCAGAATCGCTTCGCCGGTACTCAAGTGAACCGCTTCTTTGATCAGTTGGTTGACCAAGGGCTGGTAGCAGCGCAGGCAATCGAGCCCTGTACTTGAAAGCCCCAGAACTTGCGGAAGCAGGTCGTGATAATCGGAAGCCATAATAAACTGCACGAATCCGACCTGGTAGTCGGATACCAGGCCAGTGTCGTGCATGGCACGTGCCATGCCCAGGGCTTCGGCTTGCAAGGCACCGCGGTCGGCTGTGCTTAGGCGTTGTGTGTAGATTTCCAGGCCGGGGTCATCGCGGCATAAGTGCGTGGGGCCGAAAAGCGCACTGATCAGGCGATCGGCGCCCACAGCGCGGGCATCACTCATGCCGTTCTGTTCGGCGTGCATCGCAACGGCGATTTGCACAATCATTGATTTCACCGGCCCAACCTGCAATGGTCGCTGGGTCAGTATGCGCCACACCTCATCGACAAGACGGCTCAGGATGCTTTCCGCTCCGATTTGCTCGAGAATGTGTTTGAGCAACTGGTCGATTGCAGGACCCAGGGGACCTTCCCGAACACGTGATACTTCAGATGCCGTGCCCAGGATGCGATCAAGATTCAGCGCCAGTACCTGGGTTAGAAAATGACGTGCCTGCGCGGAGGGTAAACCGTTTACCCGATAGGTCGATTGGGCAACGGCCAGAAACCGCAGCAGGCTCAGGCACTCGAGCGCGACGGTTTGGGGTTCCCCTTTTTCCAGCGTGCTTTTGACCAAGCCTGGCAGAAGCTGGGACGGGGTGTTCCAATCGGTTCCGGCAAAAATGCCGCCCTGATCCAGGCGTTGGATTCTGGCCTGAAGCGAATTGATGCTGCCGGGCTGTTTCAACAAGCGACATGTCGCTTCCAATAGACGGCTTTGATACGTTGCCTTTCCAACCACCGACGCTTTTTCAAGCTGCTTCAGCATATGGTCGAATTTGCTCAGCATTGAATCAATGGATGCGTGTGCGTCTGGTGAATGGCTTGAGGCCGATTCTGTTTTGTAAAGCGGATTACCCATGTGGCAAAACACTACCGTTAAATATAGAAATCAAGGTCTTCCTGTGCCTTAAGCAGGTCGCGAAGGCGATGCGGATCTTCACCGTGGAAATAGACCAACCCCCAATGTGTACCAAAAGCCGAGCGTTTTGTAACCTTTTGCTCATGCGGCGGTACCAGTTCGTGAAATTCGAAATAGGGGTCATCAACCGTTTCGTCTGGAAGCGACAGTTCGCTGACGACACGTCGGCGTGGGTATACGCCAAAGCACCCTGCATGGCCATTGGCATCTTCAACCGCTGTTGGGAAAAATTCGTCGAGTTCTTCCTGAGTTGTTTTCGGATCGAATGCCATTATCAGTGCCTGATAGCCATTGAATTCGTATACACGCTCAAGCAGTTCGAAAACATTGAAACCGGGTGGCCGATAGGCGACCTCGCCGAAATACATGGTGCCGTCGCTGGTGACGAAGTATTCTGGATGAATAAAGCCGAAATCAATGTCGAAAACCTCAATGAGCTTCTCTATTTCCTGAGTGATCCGCCCGCGCCATTTTTCCAGTTCGGGCGTGGCAGGTACAAAGACAGAGTAGCCCAGAGATACATATTCGGAAATATTGAGGAACTGGACTTTGCGGTCTTTAATCCAGGCTTCCACTGCAAATTCCCAGCCACTGAGATGGCTTTCCATTAATGCGGGGAACTCGTCGTCGGAGATGGTTGCGACGTCGTCGGCAGTGCGAATCACGCGGTGCCCCAGGCAGCCGGCCTTGTCGAACGCCTTGAAATGAATGGGATCATTCGGGTCGCCGTCCAGCTTGAGCAAGGTTTGGTTTACCCGCTTGAGAAACCGGATAACGTCGTTGCGATCCATTGCTTCTTCGAAAATGCCAACGCGAATCCCGCCCAGTTGTGCGCGGCGCTTCATCAGCGATTTGTCGCGGAACAACATGGATTGGCCTAGAAGGCGCGGGTTATCGAGCAAGACGGAGTTAACGGCGCCGGCCCATTCAACGGTTTCTTCGAAAAGCGGGACGGCAACATCTACGCCCATTTCCTGCAATGTGATGGCCAACTCGTAGGAACGATCGTTAAGGCGTTCGAAATCCCAGGAGATGAACGGAATATCGTGCTCTTTCGCGTATTCTTCGGCCCAGGGGGGCGCAACAACAACGTAGCGCCGGTCGAAATTTTCCAGTGCGTCGATGCAGCGCAGGCTCCAGCCCAGTACCGCAACAAATCCCTTGTTTGGGTCTTTTTCCATGTGAGACCTCCTTAAATGTTCGCCGGCTGGCAACAGGTGGCCCGAAACCGGGCACAGGCGAGCCGGTTCTTACTTAGCATACAGTGTTAAGGCGGGGATGTCTTGTTTCTTAGGGCGCAGTAGATTGAGCGACGTAGACAGGAAGGCGCTTGCGATTTGCGTGGCGCGCCGCTTGATATTCCATAATGCGTGCTGTTTCGTCGGCGACTGCTTCACCTAGGAAGCGCTCCAGCAAATAAAGGGTTAAATCGACGCAAAGGCTAACCCCACCGCCGGTAACAACGCTACCTTCGTCTACAACAAGAGCATGCATGGTTTGTACGCAGGGATGGTTTTCTTTCAGGGTGTCGAGCGGGCAAACTTCCGGTGCTATTACGGGTACTTTGGTTGTTGCACGCTGCCCGTCCAGCAGGCCCGCCGCCGCCAATATCATTGCGCCGGTGCAAACGCTGGCTATACATGCGGTTTCATTGCTTCGGTTTCGAAGAAAGGAAAGAATAGGTTCATTTTCGACTTGTTGCTTCCAGCCGGGGCCTCCGGTAACCATGACAACATCGGCCGCCGGTGCGTTGTCGAAGGCGTAATCTGTTTCCACTCGCAGGCCATTTTGCAACTCAATTACGCCCCCGTGCTCGGACACGGTGAAGTAGGTAAGCGAAGAGTCGACACGCCTGGCCATTGACAGCGTCCCCAAAATGCCTATTTCAATTGGTTCAACAAAATCGTAGAGTACGACGGCAATCCGCATGAGGTCTCCTGGTTTACTTGCATTGATTGTTTCCTATCATAAGACAGTGTTTCATTTTAGGCAACAAAAAGGAGTCCTGGTGTCCTGCGTGGTAACGGAGGCCTGTGTTGCTTGGCGTTATGGAGATTACGTTGACGTTTGCCCTTTTTCGCCTTCTTCAGATTGGTTGTTGTCTTCCATGACAACAACCAGGGCCTGGGCGTCTCCGCTGGGGCTGCGCCCTCTGTGCGGCAAGCTGGACTCAAAGTAAATGCTGTCGCCTGGTTCGAGGGTCCAGCGTCGCAGGTGACCGTCTATTTTGATTTCGAATTCCACTTCGCCGGCCAGAACATAGATGAATTCTTCTCCGGGATGTTCGAAATAAGTATCGATATCGACTTGGGAGGGGAACGTAAAAATAAAAGGCTCCATGTGTTTATGTGCCTTTTTGTGTGCCAGGCTGACATAGTCATAGCCAAAGCCGGTTCCGCCGCGGACAACCGGCTTGCGTTCCCAGCGGTGCACAACGGATACCTTGGCGTCTGTGCCAGTTTCGCTCGTGTCGTCGGTTTGGGCCGGGTCGACAAAAAAATAACTCAAGTCTTGATTCATTGAACGGGCGATGCGTGCCAGAGATGCGATGGGCGGCGCATTTTTTCCGTTCTCGATTTTGGAAAGATACCCTTTGGTAAAGCCCGATCGCTCAGCAAGCGCGTCAAGTGTGAGCCCGTTGCTGATACGTAATGCTTTCAGGCGTTCGCAGACAGCGATTTCGTCACTGCTGATCTGGGCGGACTGCGATGCGGCTGATTTGCGCCCGGAGGCCGTGCGTTTTGAGCGGGTGGGCGCAATGGTCTTTTTCTGTGCCTTCATGGTTTTGTGTATCCGCTATGCCATTAGTACTCTTGTGCGAGGGAGGGCGAGTTAGCTTCTCGTTCAGTTTCTTATTCTAACTCGCCTGCTGCGTTGAGCGCGGATTACGGCTGCTGGCTTTGTTCGGATGAATTGGACTCAGGCCTTCTTTTCAAATCCAGCCGTGTTGAAAAAGACATTCGGCTTGCGATAAATGGCCAGTAGAAGGCAGCCCTCGTCGGATCGTGTTTCATGCAGTGACCCCGGTTTACGCCAAACGTATTGGCCCGCTTTGCATATGCCGTCGTGATCATAGAACGAGCCCTCGAGAACAAAACTCTGTTCAATTTCAGGATGGCGATGAAATGGCAGTACAGCACCGGGCTCCCATTTAAGAAGAACCGTCATTTCACCTTCCTCATCATTTCGATATAGCACTTTCATCCAGATTTTATCGAATTGAGACTTTTGCCATTCCAGCTTTTCCGGGTCAACGTAAGTTGAGCCGCCGATGGTGGGTTCCGGTTTGCCTTTAAGGCGATCTTTGAAGTGTGTTTCAGCCATGTTTTGACCTCCTGGTCTGTTCGGGTTGAGTGTTTTGGTGACGCTTGAAGTTATCGTACGACTATGTTTCATTAAATGCAACTTATATAAACATTAATTTCATATAAGTAAATATAAATGAAAACCCTATGGTTTTTATAGGAAATATTTGTTGTTCTTTAGGAAACTATGAGTTAAGTTGGTTACGTGGGCGTTGTAAGACAAAAAGAAATCGTTTCACCATTGAGGAGGTGTATTGTGAGAAAGCCTGTAAGTTGGTATTTGAAAACCGTGACGCTGGCCGTCATAACGGGTGTGGCGCTGGGTAGCGGTGCCGCGATGGCGGATGACAAACCGGTCAGGTGGAAGGTGCAAAGCTGGTTCCCAACAAAGTTGCCTCATGTTGGTACTCAAATTACCGACATTTCCAAGAAGGTTAAAGCCGTTTCCGGGAACAATATTCAGTTCCAGGTCTTTGAGCCGGGTGCACTCATACCGCCCGCTGAATGCTTCGATGCTGTTTCGAATGGCGCGGTGAATGCGTGCTGGGGTATTTCGGGCTATTACTACGGCAAGCATCCTGCGTTGGCGATTTACTCGGCTGTCCCTTTTGGCCCTCAGTGGCCTGAAATGCTTGCATTTTTTTACTATGGCGGTGGCAAAGAACAATATGAGGAGATCTACGCCAAGAACAATATCAAAGGCATTATGTGCGGCGGCACCGTGTCCGAAGCGTCGGGGTGGTTCAGGGAGGAAATTACTTCGGTTGATGACCTCGCTGGGCTGAAGATGCGCATTTTCGGCCTTGGGGCCAAAGTGGTAGAGAAGTTAGGCGTTTCCGCGCAGTTGATTCCTGCTGGCGATATTTATCCAGCGCTTGAGCTTGGCACGATTGATGCCGCAGAATTTGCCATGCCTGCCGTTGACTTGCAACTTGGGTTTCATCAGGTGGCAAAACATTATTATTTTCCCGGTTGGCATCAGCCCGCCACACTGTACGAGCTGATTATCAATATGGATAAATGGAAAGAGCTCTCCAAAACCCAACAGGCGCAAATTGAAATGATGTGTGGCGATAACGTTCGCCAGGCAATTGCCGAAGGCGAAGCCAAACAGGCGGCAGCGTTGAAGTCGATTGAGGAAAAGGGCGTGACGGCTCATGAATGGCCACCCGAGATCATTCAGGCATTCCGTGATGCATGGGAAGAAGTGGTGGTAGAGGAGTCGGCCAATTATCCCGAGTTCAAGCAGGCTTATGAGCAATACGCCAAATTCCGAGAGGAGTACAAACCTTGGCGCGAGCTTAGTACTGTTAAGGACCAATAACGGAGTATGGCAAAGGGGGTTTCGCTGCAATTTAGCGAACCCCCTTTTTCCATTTCTGGCTTTGAATATCAACGGATAAGGTGGGGCAAGAGATGCAGGGCATGTTGAGATTGTCGAATTTGCTGGGGCGGTTCGTCGAAAGGGTAGGTGCGATTGCTGCCTGGTCGGCTTTGTTGCTTGTTGCGGTCATTATGATTGACGTCGTCGGGCGTCATTTTTTTTCGACGGGGTCTTCCAAACTGCAAGAACTTGAGTGGCATCTGCATACGATTCTGTTTATGTTTTGTTTGGGGTTGGGTTACGTTCACAACAGTCACGTACGTATCGAAATTGTCAGCGAACGGTTAGGGCGTCGCGCGCTTTGCATTATTGAAATACTGGGTTGCCTGTTGATGCTGCTGCCGTTTTGCTTTGTGGTTATTTATTACGGGTTGGAGCTGACTCAGCGTTCGTGGGACGTAAGCGAAATTTCGTCTTCCGCCACCGGGTTGCCTTATCGTTGGCTGATTAAAGCAGCGATTCCTTTGGGCACACTGGTGCTTGCCATTAGCGGCATCAGTATTCTGCTGCGCAATATTGTCCGATTGTTCAGGCCGGATCTTGTCTCGACAACCACCATGGAAGTGGAGTCGGCCAGTGACGAGCGTCCTGTCAACATAACCTTGCAAGCCGGGCGATAAAAAATGGATATTATTGGCAACCTTCCCCTGTTTATGTTTGTGATGCTGGCTTTGCTTATGTTTACCGGCTATCCCGTTGCGTTTGTATTGGGCGGAACGGCACTGACTTTTGGCCTTATCGGCTTTGCTGTTGATTATTTTGCGCTAATTGAGTTTTACAACATTACTGCCCGTATATGGGGCAGCGTGGCTGAAAAGCCGATTCTCGTTGCCATTCCCATGTTCATTTTCATGGGAACAATGCTGGAACGAAGCGGTATTGCCATCGACCTTTTGCATTGCCTGCAGGTATTGCTGCGGCGGGTGCCGGGCGGGCTGGCAATTTCAGTGACCATGATGGGGACAATTCTTGCGGCAACAACCGGTATTGTGGGCGCATCGGTCATCATGATGACGCTGCTTGCATTGCCTGTGATGTTGCAACGTGGCTATCAGGTTCAGTTGTCGGCCGGTACGATTGCCGCCTCTGGCACGCTGGGCATTCTGATTCCCCCAAGCATCATGCTGGTTATCCTGGCGGATCTTTTGGCGGTTTCAGTGGGCTCATTGTTCATGGGCGCGTTGTTTCCTGGTTTGCTGCTGGCTGCGCTGTACATGGTTTATATCTTTGTCCTTTGCATGATCAAGCCAAAACTGGCACCGCCAATGGGTGTTGACGAGGCGCCGGCCGACAAGGCGGCGCTCTGGTCTTTGATTTTCCGCAGCTTTATTCCGCCGGTGTTTCTCATTGTTTTGGTGCTGGGTTCTATTTTTCTTGGCTGGGCAACACCGACTGAGGCTGGCGGTGTGGGGGCGTTCGGTGCGATTTTGCTTGCGGCGGCGAAACGAAATTTGAATTTCCCTGTTTTGAAAGACGTTTTGCTGAGATCTGCGAAAACCAATGCCATGCTTTTCATGATTTTTCTGGGCGCGACGGCATTTTCCTACGTGTTCCGTTCTTTAGGGGGAGACGACATCATTGCTGAATTCTTTGAGAATTTAGGCGTTGGTCCTGTCGGTGTCCTGATACTGATGTTGGCCGTTGTATTCGTGATGGGTTTCTTTTTCGACTGGATTGAAATTATTCTCATCATTTTGCCTGTTTTCACGCCTATCCTGGAAACCATGGATTTGGGAAGTCACGTTGCCCAAAGTGAGTTTTTGGTCTGGTTTGCGATTCTGCTGGCGGTGAACTTGCAAACCTCGTATTTGACCCCGCCGTTTGGGTATGCCTTGTTCTATATGAAAGGCGCAAAGATTCCGGGAGTGACAATGCAGCATATTTACGCAGGCATTGTTCCCTTTGTCATTTTGCAGTTGATCGGGCTTGCCATTGTGGCCTTGTTTCCGGAAATCGTTTTATGGCTACCGCGGCAGCTTGGTTTGTGAACATAGCCTTGTATTTGGCTTGCCGTCTGGGTATGAGTCAGTCAGAATAAGCCCGTTTTCTTCGGAAGCTTTCGGGTTTTTTCAAAATGTCTAATCCAGACGGCCGGTATGCCGATGCAGTTTATTTTTTCATTGCGCTTCTTATTGGCATTGCCGTTGGTGTGGTGGGGGGCTATTTTCACCAATCGATTGAGTGGTTGTCCCAATGGCCGCAGTGGGTGGGCGGCCATGTGCAGGGCGCTTTACGCATTACCATTGGCGCACTGGTCACCATGAGCGTTGCGGTTTTCTGCGTTTTTATTGTCAAACGGTTCGCCCCCGAGGCGGGCGGCAGCGGTGTGCAGGAAATTGAAGGTGCCATGGAGGATAAGCGGGTTGTGCGTTGGAAACGCGTGCTGCCCATCAAGTTTTTTTGCGGTGTCTTGTCGATTTCATCGGGCCTGGTATTGGGGCGGGAAGGCCCAACGATTCACATTGGTGCAGCCATAGCTGCCGGGCTGTCGGAAAAATTTCGTATTCTGTTGCAGGAGCGCAAAGGGCTGCTGGCTGCCGGCGCGGGTGCCGGGTTGGCATGTGCGTTCAACGCCCCGGTTGCCTCGATGGTTTTCGTGGCAGAAGAAATGCGTCGACAGTTTCCGTTTTCATTCCGAAATTACGTGGCGGTTGGCCTGGCTTGCGTTATGGCGACGGTAATGACGGAGTGGGTAGGTGGCGTTGCACCCGATTTAAGCATGACCCTGCATGGCGAAGGCGTTTCGCTGCCGCTGCTTGCGGCATTCGCTCCACTGGGCGCGTTATTGGGTGCCCTGGGTGTCTTGCTGAATCGGGGGCTGTTGAGTGCCGCACAGTGGAGCACGATTTGCCATGCGCGTTTGCCTTACGCCTTTCCTGCCGCCGTGGGTTTGATTGTGGGTGCCTTGGTGATGGTCTTCCCGATGGCCGTTACCGGGGGCGAGCATATGATTCAACGGTTCAATTTTGAGTCGCCTGGTTTATGGATGTTGCTGCTGCTGGTCGTGGTGCGTTTTTTCACCTCGACCGCCAGTTACGCGTCGGGGGTGCCGGGGGGCATTTTTGCGCCGATTCTGGCACTGGCGATGTGTGTGGGTTTGGCATGCGGCACCATGGTTGAAATGTTGTTTCCCCATGCAGGTGTTGACCCCGTGGCATTCGGTATTGCCGCGATGGGCGGCTTGTTTACCGCATCGGTTCATGCGCCCACGGTGGGTATTATTCTGGTGGCGGAGTTAACCGGAACGTATCAATTGTTGTTGCCCTTGGCGATAACGTGCCTGTGTGCCCATGTTTGTGCCAAGTGGCTGGGTGGGCGCCCGATTTACGAAGCGCTGCTGGAGCGCACGCTCGAGCAGGAACGCTTGAAAGAAGGGCTGAAAGCCTAGGTTTTACAGGGTGTTTTCGATGCATGCCCGGCTGTCAAAGATTGTTTCAACGCAATAGCCACATGGCCGTTGGCAAAATCGCAGGCGCATATACAATGGTCTGGACATCTTTAAAGGCAAACGAAATGGTTTTGGATAAGTTACGAGGGTATGGTGCGGCCGTCTGTCTTCTGACCCTGCTGGCAGGCTGTTCATTCGGCGGACCGGACTTCTCGGGTGAAAGGGCGATGGGGCCTGATTCGGTTGTGGGCAGTGCCCAATGCCAGAGTAATCCACGAAGCTGTAATTATGAAGGGCGTTATGAATCTGACGAAAGGGCCTATGCCGAGCATGAGGCGGTGCGCTTGAATCAGTTGGAACTGGAACGATTGCGACGCGGGGGGCGTTGGTAGGCGTCGGCAACCATTAAGGGAGTGCGATCGATATGCCAAAAGGGATTAAAGATTACACGCATCCGGCAGGCGGCTGGGATGCGTTGCGAGCGGTTGCCGTAGCCGTGAAAAATGAAATGGGCATGAGTATGCACGCACGTGCCCTTTTGAAAGTGAATCAGCCACAAGGGTTTGATTGCCCCGGCTGCGCATGGCCCGACCCCAAACATACATCGTCTTTCGAGTTTTGTGAAAACGGTGCCAAGGCCGTGACCTGGGAGGCAACGTCAAAACGTGTCACCCCGGCGTTTTTTCAGCAGCATGCGGTTTCCGAGCTCTGGTCGTGGCCCGATTATGCCCTGGAAGAGAAGGGGCGTTTAACACACCCCATGCGCTACGACAGGGATACTGATCGTTTTTTGCCGGTCAGTTGGGCGCAGGCGTTTGAGCGCATCGCAACGGCGTTGAATAACCTGGCCGATCCAACGCAGGCAGAGTTTTATACCTCGGGGCGTGCATCCAACGAAGCAGCCTTTCTATACCAGCTTTTTGCGCGCGAGTTCGGCCACAATAACTTCCCCGACTGCTCCAATATGTGCCACGAACCCACCAGTGTGGGCCTACCCAAGTCAATTGGGGTGGGCAAGGGCACGGTGACACTGGACGACTTCGATCAGGCGGATGCAATCTTCTGTATCGGACACAACCCAGGCACAAACCACCCACGCATGCTCAAGACGCTGGCAAACGTGGCAAAGCGTGGAAAGCCTGTCTTGGTAATCAACCCTTTGCGCGAGCGCGGCCTCGAACGCTTTCAGGATCCACAGGAAGCGGGTCAGATGCTGCGGGGCGGTTCAACGAAAATCGACCGCGCCTATTTCCAGGTAAAAGTAGGCGGAGATGTGGCTGTTTTCAAAGGCATGATGAAAGCGCTGTTCGCGGCAGATCAGGCCGACCTCGATGCGGGCGGCAAAGGGTTGCTCGACCGCGACTTCATCGCCAAGCATACCGTTGGATACGACGATCTTAAAGCAGACATCGACAATACCGCATGGGAGCCGTTGCTGCGTCGTTCAGGGCTTTCACGCGAGCAAATTGAAGCGTTGGCAGAAATCTATCAGAGCGCAAATAACGTGATTTTTTGCTATGGCATGGGTATCACGCAGCATCGTCACGGAACCGAAGCCATTCAACAGATGGCGAACCTGTTGTTCCTGCGCGGCAATATTGGGCGCCCCGGTGCAGGTATCTGCCCGCTGCGGGGTCATTCCAACGTACAGGGAGACAGAACCGTTGGTATTACAGAGATTCCGGCAGAGGCGTTTTTGTCGCGGCTGGATAAAGCCTTTGGCATTAAAAGCCCGCGCGCTCATGGGCACAATGCCGTCAATGCGCTTGCCGCCATGCGCGATGGCAAATCTAAAGCGTTCATTGGGCTTGGCGGCAATTTCGCCGTTGCCATGAGCGACCCTGAAATAGCGTTCCGGGCCTTTCGCAACCTGGATCTCAATGTTCAGATTGTGACAAAGCTGAATCGGACTTGCTTGCTGACCGCACATGAAACACTCATTTTGCCCTGCCTGGGCAGAATCGAGCTTGATCTTCAGGCTGATGGGCCGCAAAGCGTTACCGTGGAAGATTCCATGTCGATGGTGCACGCTTCGCGGGGCTCTCTGCAACCCGCCTCGGATGAACTGCGGTCGGAGCCTGCCATTGTCGCCGGCATTGCCAGGGCAACCTTACCCCGGTCTGTCGTCGATTGGGAAGCGCTCATTGGCAACTATGATCGCATTCGCGACAAAATTGAAGAGGTCTTCCCCGACTTCTACGACTTTAATCAACGCATTCGCGAGCCCGGTGGCTTCCGTTTGAGAGTGGGTGCCAGCAACCGGGAATGGGACACGCCGGATGGCAAGGCACATTTCATTGTCATGCCCGGCACTGACGAGGACGATGGCCGTGATAACGGTCTATTGACGCTCACAACCTTGCGCAGCCATGACCAGTACAACACGACGATTTATGGCATGAGCGACCGTTATCGCGGCATTACCGGGCGCCGCGACATACTGTTCGCCAATGCCGAGGATCTCGAACAGTTCGGGTTGTCTGAAGGTGACGTAGTCGACGTGGTGTCCGGCGCACGCGTGCTTTCGGGCCTGACGCTTGTCTCGCACGCGATTTCACGCGGTTCTTTGGCAACGTATTATCCGGAAGCCAACTGTTTAGTCAGCCTCGACGATAAAGACCACCAGAGCGGTGTACCGGCGTATAAATCCATTCCTGTGACGCTCAGGAAGGTTGAGGCTGATTAATTGCTGGTGTATGAACCAGAGTCAATTGAATAACTAGTCCGTTAGATATTGCTGTATGCCTTGAAGTAATAAAGCTTTGTGCTTGTATAAATCAGTCACTTTCTCAATTTCGAATTTATTTTCTTCTTTTTCTGAACTATTAGCGATAAAGATACCGACGGAGAGCTTTTTCTTATTAAAGTATAGTCTGGCAATTGGTTTTCGATTGTTGTCGTCATACAAAATTGCACAATAAGATTTTGCGTCGCGAATCACGATATGTTCGACGTCGGTGATCTCTGCCCCGATTGCCTGGATGATTCGATGGGCCTCAAGCTCTTCTAATGTGGTGTCAATTCCAGATGAGCTTGATGACTGATTTTCATTTTCTGAAGTTTGCAGATTGCTAACAGGCACATTGACTCGCTCAGGTGCAAAAGCGGATTTAAGTTTTGAATTAATGCTCTCCAATAAAAATGTTTCAAAAGCTTTTTTCACAAGCACTGTGAACTGCTCCTTTACTTGAACAGTAAAGCGTCCGTCGTAAACTCGGGAGCACAGAACTCGTACCAACTCTTCACTCGGTGCCTCTGTTAGCTCATGGCGAATTTCATTCACGAGGCCTCTCGTATATTTCAGGTTACTGGCCGTACTGATTATCGTATCCAGATTAAAAATAGCTTTTGCAAATTTTTTTAACTCTTCTACATCACTTTCTGAATAGTCGTTTAGGACAAACTCAAAAAATGGTCTTTCGTCCATTTTGTTTTCTTTGTCTAGGTCGGAAAAGAAAACATATCTAATACCGTCAGTTAAGACTCCAAACCTAGCATCTGTAACGGAGAAGTAGCGGAAAAGTTGTCCGGCATGCTTCGCCTCAAGGGGAGCTCCCGGCTGTTTACATTCGATTAGTGAACCGCCCCGGGTTCCGTGGAGGCTGGTTGGTTTAAGTTAAAT